>WLWD01000265.1_pt1 | contig 176587 bp, 126 predicted proteins | sample 6712731 | NCBI WGS metagenome assembly WLWD01 (sample SAMN12718690, study PRJNA576275) | sponge metagenome | isolation source: marine sponge | host: Mycale hentscheli | place: New Zealand: South Island, Marlborough, Capsize Point | collected 2014-11-01 | reverse complement strand
AGACCAAAGGCATGTTCAAATTGTTAAGCCATGCAAAATATGCATTAGTTGACACAACTCCCTGCAACATTGCCATCATAGTTCAAGGCTACTCAAAGTTCCCTCCATATTCTTAGGAATTGACCTGGCACTTATGAAGATGTTACAAAAAAATTGCGCTTTACTTCATAGTGGTTCCAATATTTTATTTATGACCTCTCTCAATTGGTCCAACAATTGATAGCAGGAAAGATTTATGAACCCCATTCATAGTCCTGGAATAGCACAAACTGAAGTTCCTGGATCCTATTCTAAAGCTACATATCTCAGCTTTCTGATAAGCAGAAACTAAAATAATCAATGACCACCCTGGATTTTATCTCAAGGGTGTAAGATGAGATACAGCTGAAAGTACAAAACAATTGTGGAATTGCTCCAGGTGTACACATTTGTAAGAGGAATAGAAAGGTTAGCAAACAATCAATTAACTTAGCCTTATCTGTGGGTTGTGTAAAATGATCCTGAGCCTGCTGTTCATCATCTGTATATTGCTTGTGAGTCCTATTCCAGGAGGTTGTTAGCATGTCGGCTGTAGCAGATAATTGCTGCCGCTGCCATGACAATGCAAACTCGGTCTTCTTTTGGAAGAAGCCTCGCTCTTCCTTGGAGTATTAAGTCTTCCACAAAAAGAACACTCCATTCGCGCTTAACTCATTAAGCTACCTACTCATGCATGCTCGGTTTTAGACCGTCACTGTTGACATTAGTTGTTGATACATCATTTTGTTTAGGTAAACCTTGCATCATTATAGTTAGTTACCAATATTTCATACATGGTACATTCTGTATACTGACACCTATTGACGCTCTCAATATTATACTCGCTAGTGAGTATTAGCCACATGGGTAAATCCACTCTTACCACTTCACTGAAGCATGATTAACTTCTGGACAGGCCAGCACATTCACAAGTTCATACATAAAAGTTCACCTGGTTAGTCAAGATTGTTAAAACTGCTTGCATATATTATTTTTAGTCCCTGCACATATATCCCTGTATAAATATATTTTTCTTACCTTGTAGAGTTATCTAACAGTATGTGTTCAAAATATTCGGAAAAGTCTGGATAGCGCTCTGATATTTGAAGTAAAACATCATATTGTAGAGGTCCATTGTTGTACAGATTTCTGAGAAGTTTGATTCCTAGCTTCATATATGGATCAAATCCAATAATTACTTCTATCCCAACATGAGCACGGTTTTCCGTATCATAAACATATGGACCTGCAAGATGAATCAGAATTCACCATTTCACGTACACACAATATAAACATGATTGATTATAAACCTTGAGTACTACTTACCATAGGAAAAAGTATATGTAAATTAACACGCTTTAAATTTAAAAAATTGAAACAAAAGTGATGTAAAAAGTGTCGCCAAAATATTACTTTAATGAAAAATCTTGAAAATTAAACATGGTGCTATCTATTAAAAAGTGTCGCCAAAATATTACTTTAATGAAGAATCTTCAAAATTAAACATGTTGCTATCTATTAAAGACATGAGAACTTGTATTAGAATAAGTACAAAAGTATATTAGAGACAAAAAAGGCATAAACTTACTCAGAACAGAATAATTGCAATAGTTAGGATTTTATTTTCTAGCTTAATGAAGACAACAAAACAAGTAGAGAAAAAAAAGCCTTGACAACTGCAGTAAAACTAAATTAGGTCGCTTATGGAGTACAATCCTTCAGTCACAAAAGCTCTCAATCTAAATTGTATAAACTGATGTTTCTGCTGTTGGTATGAAAAACAACAACAACGGTTTGTAAAACTCCACACAAGCTATCATGTTTTATCAGTTTTTCGAAATACTAAAACAAAATATTCTTAATTCTGAAAAATCAGCAATAAAATTTAAAGCTAATGGGAACTAATGAGCATGGCAACTAACACGCTATCTTATTAAACTAATCTGTCATTACATTAAGTAATTATTATGTTCCAAAATGACAAAATATCCAATATGACACTACTGTCGTATACCATTACAGCAATAGAATATTACTAATTCCAGACAAAAAACAATCTGTGTGATTTTATCATTAGACTGTAACAATTTAACTTAAGATTGTTGGAACAGGGTTTCAAGTCTCAATGGATAGCAAAACTAATGATAAAAAATGTTAAAGAAGTAATACATAGCAAAATAATCGCAATCAGGTTTTAATATGACACGAACTATGATAGCATCCGTAGTAGGTGAAATAAACATCATTTGCATTCACTGAATCTTATTTGTCAGATTGAACGAAAGACCAAGAAAAAATTGTAGCATTCTCTGTAAAATATTTATCAGCTTGAACAAAAGACCAATAAAAAAAAAGAAAGAAAAAAAACCCAGAAAAGTTAGTAATTTACAAATTGAAGCCACTGATAGCTGATGCAGTAGTTGTAATTATTGACTCTGAACATAAAAAACTTTCAAGTTTTGTAGAGCTGTAGAGCAGATTGGTTATATTAAGATCCTTGATGTTTACTTTGTCAGTCAAAAATCATAGTCAGCTATAAGTTTTCTAAATTAACTACTTTTTCTTGTGCATTAAAAGATGTGTACACTTTTATCCAGATACTTTGACTTTAGTGAAGTACTAAACACTACTTGGGCTCGATGAAACGAAATTAAATATTGCCAGTATGTTGATTTCAACATGTTATAGAGATTATAATTATTTGCTGTTAAACTTTATTGTTGGCTGAATAATTGCTTAAGCTTTCCTACTTAGTTTATTATCCATGTGATATAATGTGTTCGATTTAAACATGAATTACATAGACTACTTTTGGTGAAGAAGATTATGATATATTTACTTTAAACCTAAGGTTCTATGGCTAACCCAGTTGTTGTAACTTTTGTCAAAAATTACAGTGAAGTTCAATACCATAAATTCTCGACTATAAAAGGGCCCTCTAGTGGTATACTAATTAAAAAAATACAAGTGACTGGATAAAAATGGCGTGGAGAGACAAAGGATATGTGATAAAGATTTAAGAGGTGGCAAATTAGACAATTATGGTTTCCCGTGAGGGGTCTTACGGGCTGGAGAGGCACCTCACAGAAAACCTCCTCATATAGAAGCATTTTTTTCTTTCTTATTTCCATGTTTTTAAATTAACAAGCATGCAATGTTTATATCTCAAAAAACAACAACATCATTTTTATAATGTATATACAAAGACCAGTGAATTATTTTTGAATAATGACATAATGGATAAAAAAAATTGCACAATTTTATCACAAGTTCCTGAGGAGTAAACTATTAATAGCTTTAGGCCACAAAATCAAAAATTTAAATTTTCTTTCATGAAACACTTAATGGGGAACACTTTTTATCATACTCATAATTATTAAACTAATTTTTTGTGCCATCAAGTTTTAACTGATTTTATCTTTAAACAACTATACTTAAACATATTAATTTAAAGTTTAAATCTTACAATTGTCACGAAAAGCTCTTGCCACAAGATGCACATCATAACGCTTCAGATCTTTGACAGGTCTGTTTATAACTGGATAACCATGCCGTGCTTTCAATTCCTCTGGGTGTATTAAACTTTCCTCTGTATCAACTTTAGAACAATACTCATTTTTTGTATCCAAAATTTTTCGTATTACTGCTGATCGTAAATGTAGCCCACTCATCAATGACAGTTCTGATATTCTTATCAATACCATGAGTGCCTTTCGATCTTCAATAAATTCTACTATGGTTTCAATTCCATTTAAATTTAACCATCTCAAACCATTCTTCCAAAGTGTACACTCAAGTTGATTACATTTTCCACTTTTATTTTTTGATACAGCAAATTTGAACGATAAACGAAGTAACAGAATGTGTAAAAATCTAAGGACAAAAAATTCATGGTCATTAGTGCAATGAAGGCACCAACCAAAGTAATATTTGTATATTCCTTCACTTATCCACATGTCACCACTGGGTTGTTCAGGCGTAATGAGAGATGGGAAAAAAAGATACTGGTTTTCGGGAGGTATATGTGACTCCCATTTTATATCCTGAATACGTGGGAACTGTTCACAAGAGCGGCGACGAGCTGATTCAGACTTCAATGACTGTCCATTGGTATGATTTCCATCACTTTGTGATCGTTTATATAATACTGGGCCATCTTTCTCCTCTTCGTTTGAATCTGATGGTGATCGTTTTCCTTCAATAAGACTAAGTACTTCACGATCCGCAATTACCTGACAAAACTCTAGCCGATGTAGAAAGGCAACGACTAAAGATGGATCCAAATCTGGAAATTCACCTGTTATTTGAGACCACGGCAAAACACCCACTTGAGTTGGTTGAAAAACGTGCTCAGGTAGTCCAACTGGTGCAAATATTTTCCCATGAATTTTTTTAAAAAGAGACTCAATATCTATTACTATCCAACTTTTATCAGGTTCTAAGTGATTCTTTAAAAAAATAAGCTTAGTTCTTGAACTTACACACTCTGCAAACTTACAAATTTCATGATATTGTATTGGGAGGGGGTAATCGTGTTGTTCTGCTTCTGAAATGACATCATATATATTGCATGCAAATGCTTCTTTAAAATGCTGTTGAAGTATTGCATACAACACATGACAAGGAAGCTCCACTGGTATTTCATTTCTTAGTTCACTGCAACAATCCTTTAAAGCATTTCGAAAGTAAACGGTAGGACGTCTAATAAAATATATCAGTATAAAAATGAGATGTAGCACATGACATAAATTACATGTTAATAAATAAGTTTTAGTTTTATATATCATTGATATGGAAAACTGTGTATGCTGTATTATAGAAGTTGTTATGCTATAATGAATTATTATCTTATCTTAAATAAATTGCATAATAGTAGTCAACCAAAATGTATTAGCCACACTTAAACCTGCTGAGGAATTGCATTATGAGATTCAATCTGTTCAGGGTCAGGGAATGATAAATGATTTACAAAGGCCATAAAAACTTTTATACTGGCTGTTTCTCTCTGGTCAGGTTTAGAACAAACTGATAGAACTGATGGAGCAAAAAATTGGCGAATACTTTCTTTGAGATTTGATCTGTTCAGGGTCAGGGAATGATAAATGATTTACAAAGGCCATAGAACTTTTATAGTTGCTGTTTTTATTTAGTCAATGATAGAATGGATGGGGCAAAAATATTTTTGCAAATAATCACAAACTGGCCAAATTATTAAAAAATTGAGATAGCTTCAGAATTTTCTTTCACATGAAATTTTTTTGCTCAGCACTTGTTTTTGATATATATTTTTACCAACTCATACTAATTTTTTTTAACAAGTAAAGAGAATATTAATATGTTGATGAGCTATTTCTTATCATTGTTAGACCAAGTAATCTAAAAGATCTTTCAAGGTCAAAACACAAACTTAGTAGGAACTTAGTTTACAGTTAATCAAAAACGCTTCATGATACCAGCAAGTAAATTTTGATGGGCAATGTAAGAAACTGAATAATTTGAACAATTTCACAATTCTGGGTATTTTTGGGAATAGTAGTTCACATATTCCGACATTTTCTACTATGGTGTACAAACTTAATGTTGTAGTTATATGCGGACAAGCATGAATATAATCAGTAACACTTTTTAATCTGGATATATGTGTTCCATATAATATTTTTGTGGCACCTATATAAAACTTTAGCTTTACAATAAACTCTATTGATTTCATGGGTCTATTTAAGGATATTGTGACATTGCAACATGCATGCACCAGGAATACCAAATGTTCCCAATTAGAAAGAACACTACAGTTAATTTAGTTTATACAGGCAATTGTAAAGCTTGCTGCATACACAATTTATCAATGTTTTATTCCTATATAGTAGTGTAGCTATGCTGGATTAGTATTGATGTTCTAGTTTTAGCTGTGATTAGCATTGCGCCTTAGTACCTCTAAGACTTGACAGGTAAATGAAGTTACATTAATGACTGCATTATATTTATGTGTTCTTCCAGACAAATCTATGCCAGAAGTACCAATTTATTGTAATAACTGATTGTGTAACTGCTATGATAATAGTACCATAGGTACAAACCCTCAGCATTACTACACAATAGCTATAATTACAAAATCATTTCTCAGACAAACAGGATTACTTGGCATACCTATTAACCAGGTATTATCAAAAGGAGTTTAATCTCTGAAAGCCTACCACTTGATCTGTAGTAATACAGCTGATACATTTAAAAAAATAGTGGATGTAAAAAGAGAAAAGGTAGAAATATTCAGTGTGCAGTAAATTCTCCAGAGAGTGAGACTGCAAACCAAAATAGTATGTGTGCATGTGTGTGAAGAGGGTACCATAGGTGAGGAAATTAGCAGCTCTTTACTGCTGTACATAAGAATATGTGAGGTCTCCACCTCCCCACCCTATGTGTCCAACTTGTGTCACCTTTAGTCCTAACGTCAAGCTCTAATTCCTACAATTGCAGCACAGCACTAGAAAACTACTACGGGTAACAACATTGTTTACATAATTGCAGCATGACATAGAGAAAGTCACCCACAGTACAAAGCCAACAATCAACAATTGTACCGCCTAAAACATGTACTTTGCCTGGAAAACTAGATCAAAACAAATCTTAAAGTCTTAACTTGTCCAATACAACAGTTTGTTGCCTCTTTTAATGGTTGTGTAGCTGCTGTCTTCGAGATCTGTCGTAAGTGATTATATGACAGACCAAGTGAGCACCATGATCCTCTCAAGCATATGCGCTGTGATTTAAATGAATACATAACTACTGCAATATAGCTTAATGCTGAAACAACTGCTGATGTGCTTTAGCATAAATGGCAAGCGTGAAGTAGTCCAAACAACCAGATAAAACTTTTTTTTTTTATTTAAACCTTTAATCTGATAAAACTTCATTTTAGCCATTACCACATCTGTAACCCCCAAAAAAAAATACTGTTTACATTTATAGTAGATTTATTGTAAAGTTGCAAGTATATAGCAATTAAACAATCATTTTAGCCGGACATGGAGCAAAGTACTATGAAAAGTATTTGGGTACTCCATGAATACATTTAAATGAGTGGATACGAGGACCAATACCTCAAATTCATGATTGGTACTTGTATAAATACAAGTATATTTTCTTTGTACTTAAATACCGACTGAAGAACATAGATTGAGTTTAGGAAAAACTGGTCTAAACTCAGTAGGTACTTCATTAGCTGATGACATTAGTAGCACTTGCAGCAGCACTTAGCTGCCTATTGAATAAAGTAAGTATGAATTATATAGTTACAAGTACTTCAAAAAAGTACAGAATGATAGATATAATGAAATTACTCAATCTATCAGAAAAGTCTGTTTCATTAGTATATTTTATCCTGCAGGAATGTATTAAGCACAAGTGCCAAAGTACTTTGCCCCATATCTGATTTTAGCTAGCTACTACTATACTCTCTTACCTCAATTTTCTTAATTAATGATAGCTTCTGCAGTACAAACTTAGTGAAGCATAAGAAGCTCATGAAAACAAATTCTGTTTGATGATCAGTTGGAATATGCTGAACCCAGTCACTTTTAAATCCAAATGCAAGGCAATCACACCATCCACAAATTAAAGGTTGCAATCATCACTTAATACTCATCACAAAGTATGCTCTATTATATTTGCTGATGGTTGCTTTAATGCTTCCTAGTTGAATAACTGGAAAGCTCTACTACTCAGGAAGTATGGGTGTTTGAAACTGTTGTTACCTTGTAATTCATTTGCACTTAGATGCATACATGCAAATTGTGGACAAAGAGGTGTGAATAAATTACTTCCAACATGTAAACGTGTGTCACAAGGAACAGCCTATTCTAATCAGTGAGCAATTTATGAGTTTTTTTTTGTTGGTAAGTTCTCTATCTAGCCCATTGGCTTTCAGAAAATGTAAACCTGATTCCTGTTTACTTTCTTTGAATTCCAGAAATCAGTTTTTCTAAACCTTCATTTTTTTTAAAGGAGAATTTGGTCTAGTTTGGTTGAGCCAGGCCCACTGACGGTCTGGAGACATGGCCGTACCAAATTTGCTCTAGAGGAATGTGGAAGTGTCAGTACCCCACTTTAACACTTGAATTTCTACTGCAATGGAGAAGCATCTGAATTTTTAGATGATCTTTTTTTTTTTTAAAGTTTCTGTAGCTTTTGCTGCCAGACTACTGGGCTATGACAAATTGAAGGAGTTGCTAGTGGCAGTGATCAGACCTTTAGTGGCAGGTAGAGATGCTATCAGAAATTTTCTATCGGGATATGGCCATAAATTCTGCTTTGCTTGTTGCTTTTTTACTCAAACTAGCCATGCTTCCTTAACTATTTGTGAAAGGGTGCCTGACACAAAGCAGAACTTACATTAGATTGAAAAGGGTCTACAGAGAAGCAAAGCGTCAGAACTTGATAATTGTGAGGAATTTCCATTTGTAGACAGGTACAGCTATGCTTGCTAAATCTAGCTCAGAAAAAGTGGCTGACACACACAAATTTCTTTTTGTGGTGAAAAAGGGCCATTCCTAGTTACTTGTGAATGGCAATTGACCCTCACATTGTACGTGCAACTGAACATATTTAGTATTATGGCCATGCAAATTCTGGACCAAACTGGACTGGCAGATCCGAAATGATCTAAACGTGGACCTATAATTTCAATGCGAACCTACCAGTGAACTCAATTTGTCTTATGTGCCACGATTTTGAATGACTGGAATATAATACTTCCATGAGTTTCAGTACACACTGCCTTTTATATGAATTTCTACTTTAAAACTTAATTTTGTTGTATTAAAATAACACAGATATTGCTATAAATATAGTGGTCCGGAGTAGACGTTGAATTGAACTGCCTATCTAATGAAGCAAACAAATGTGCGAACCCTCAGCGCTTAGAGAAAGGAACTACCCTTTGTGACAGTACTTCCAATTCATCGCTTCTACTACCATCACAGCATTGAAAGACTTAATCTACAGATACATGATTTTTGTGACTCTTTGAAAGTAGCTTTTGCTGGTGTAGTTTACATTCGGGCTACTTTCACACACTGATAATTCAGTTTCAACAACACTGGTGATAGCCAAGTCTTAAGTTGCTCCACCTGAAGACTCAAACTATTCCCAAACTAGAGTTTTCTGCAGTTTTGTTGAGAAAGTAATTGTCTACAGTGAGTAGAGCTCAACATTGATCTGAAGGATGCTTTTGACTGGAGTGATTCTACCATTGTTCTAGGTTGGACACCACACTGTTTTAAAACTTATTTGGCTAATCGTGTTGTGTCAATTGTCGATCGAATTCTAGCTAGCTACTGTAGACATGTCTCTCCAGACAATCCTGCAGACCTTGATCTCGGGGAACCACAGCAAAAGTACTTGTTAAATCTCAACTTTGGTGGCCAGGTCTGTCATGGCTCTCACAGTCTCCTGACTACTGGCCAGTACAGAAGCTACAGATACAGACTACTGCACTCAATAATGAGACCCATCAACCTAATGAGGATATCACTTCCAGATTTTCATCATTTTCGAGGCTGGTCTCTTGGATGTACAAGTTCATGCAAGGAGCAAACTGCCAGACAGAGTCTTCTCATCTCAACTGTCGGTGCAGGAACTCAAGCATCTGAAACTGTATTATTCAAATTGCATCAGCAACATTTCATGTCCAAAGTACTTGCTGCTCTCATAACTAAAATGGCTGTATCAGTTTCAAGTCCTCTTCACTCACTTAATCCTATCCTGGACTCTCATGGTGTACTACGAGTTGGAGGAAGACTATCCCAGTCTGGCTTGCTTTATAGTCAATGTCATCCAGTCATTTTACACAAGTAGGCACATCTTAGTAAACTTATTGTGTACCAGCTTCACATCAATCATCCCCATGCAGGTCCTACATTTTTGTTGGGCTTACTTGCACAGTGCTACTACATGATTGGAGCTTGATGACTTGTCAGAAAAACACATCTCTCAACTGTGTTGTCTGCCAGAAGACATATGCTAGGACATCTAGTCAACTTAGTTTATTTACTGCTGACTTCCTTTGCAGCCTTTCGTAGATTTGTGGCAAGACGTGGTTGTCCTGTTGAGGTGCTTAGTGATAATGGCACTAATTTTGTTGCAGCCAATAATGAACTCCAGGAACTATACCAACATTAGCAATCTCAAGAAAGCAAGCAAGAAATTTGCGAGTACTTCACGTCTAAACGCATCACTTGGAAATTTTCATCAGAACAAGCACCACACTTTGTGGATTGTGGGAAGTTGCGGTCAAATCCACAAAATCACTGCTTAAGAAACTTCTTGGATCACAAAGTTTAACTGTGGATACATACTGGTCTGTCCTTGTTGATGTTGAATCAATTCTCAACAGTTGTCTGTTGTGTCCCTTAAACACTTCACCTGAGGACGGATTGGAAGTTCTCACTTCAGGCCACTTTTAGGTGGGAAGACCTCTCACTGCATTACCTCAACACTCATTGAAAGGCTTGCCTATGTCATCTGTCAAGCTATGGAATCTCTGCCAAAAGGTGTCTGCTGAGTTCTGGCAACAGTGGTCAAGAGAGTACTTGCAGATACTCCAAAAGCGACAAAAATAGAAATCAATGCATAGGAACTTTCATGCCTACACTTCTGCTTCCGGTTGTTGCGTGCTGGCAGCTGATTGGTCAGTTATTACTGCATACTTTCCAGCTGTTACCATGTTAGCTGATTTAAGGTCATTATAGTATTTATGTCGTACTTGTGGTCACTTGACTATTGTGTTTTGTGGTCATTTGCTCTAGTGCTTGTGATCAACTATTCTATATCAAACTTGTCTAACCAGTATCTCTAATTCTGTGTGTGTGTGTGTGGAGACAGTAAGATTCTTATCATTTGTTGCAATTTTTTTACTCATCTAATTTATCACTTCAAAATTTCAAAAAAAAGAAAGATAAATTCCGTTGGTCTGTTGAGAGTGAGACTGTAGCATAGCAGTACCCCTTAACAGTATAAATACAGGATTGGAGTGTTTGTTCGCCGGGTGGTTGTGAAAGCTCAGTGGCAGAGCGTTTGTGCGCTATATAAGCGGTCCTGGGTTCGATTCCCGGTGGTGACCAAATATTTTTAATTCCGTATTGTTAAAAAAAAATAAATGCCTGTGAAAGAGAGAGAATACATATAATGAGTAAACGAAGGCTGAGAAAGAAATTGTGAATTGTGTTCCTGTGTCATTTAGGTCTAACTGCTACAGATGATATTATGATTAAACAGAAAAGGTTAGGGCAAAACTTCACTGACGTATGGATATGATTAGCATTGGAGATACTTTAATTAAATCTCTCAATCGTTTGAAACCTTGATAAAAAGAAATCCTGTACATAAACCCAATTATACTTTTTTCAAGGTTAACTGCTATTATTTAAAGAAAAGACAATGAGGTTTTATTCCAAAATCTCTGCAAGTTCCACAGACACATTCACACTAGATACTTAAGTGAAGTATATCATTGATGGCATATCTCTGTTTTATAAGGTACAGTGGTTGAATAAAGGACATACCAATAATATGTCCATGAGAAGCAAGGATAATGCTGCATTGTTTTTAATGGCTGCATGCAAAGTTTAGTAATTAAATCATGATCACAGGATAAGAGTCAGACCAGCATGTGCAGACATACAGCTAGTGGAATCCATGCAAACCCATGTATATCAGGAGACTTTTATCAATGAAAGAAAGAAACAAAGCTCAATTTCTTTCAGTCATCACAATACATACTTGGAATACGATGATCAAACTGTCCAAAATTCTACTTTCCTAGAAGGTGGAGGGGAGGGAATTTCGAGTGTAAAAATTGAGTTAATTTTTCGTTAGTTGGCGAACAAATTAATCAAACGAAACATATTGCCAAAGTGAGCCTTTTTTAAAAAAAAAAGGGATTTCTTCAAGAAATAGAGATGATTACAGAGTCCAAGGGCTCCATGAGGTTCTAGAAGCACAGAAAAATTATGCTGTCTTCAGCATAACTTTTTTAGACACTCAATAAGTGATATGGATTGTGCTTTCTATTTGATTATAGCTGCAGCTGAGAGAGATTTTGTAAATTAAGATGATCTAATTGAACAGAATAAATAATTGAATAAATTGGAAATTCTTTGGGGGTGAAATTAGCATAATTTTGCATTAGTTTCTAAGAACTGCACGGGTTTCTTATACATACAGACTCTGTATTTTACTCCATTGCCCCTCTTAGAGTCTATGAAAATAGATGAATTTTCTGTATGCAACCTATTGAAGGTAATTAATGCATCACTGGACTGAGAGCCTAATGTGATTTTCCTATCCTAACTCGAGAATTTGGATCATTGGAGCTTGCATGTTTGGATAATATGCAACCTAATTGCAAAAATTGGCTAACCTTTTATTTATTCATGCCTGGAGTGGCTGTAATACTACAACTAAAACATTTGGTCAGGGAAGACAAATGTCTTGATAAAATTTTAGAGATCCACAAAGTCATTCTATGGAGAAAAACAAACAAACAAAATACAAAAATAACTTGTTCATAAACCACAATTTACTCCAAAAAAGTGAGTTTGGAAGCTTGGGGCTTTCATGCTAACTCCTGTCATGACCAATATAAGTTCTGCACTAGAAAAGTATGTGGAATGCAGCAATTTTGTGTTCTTGCAGAAAAAATGGTGTCAAATGGCTAACTGCCTGTGTGGACTGTCGTGGTCATGATCATAAAATGTTACCGAAAGTTGTGAAATAAAAGAAATCTTGACTTGTAATATGAACATGCACTATAGAAATAGTCTAAATTAACTTTATATGTGTAATTCTCATCACAATTTTCATGTTTAGCCTATTTAAATATCAAAGTTCAATAATTGTGGTCAGTTTTGAAATCTGTGGGATTTAGAAACTCAAAGGCTACGGGCTGCAGTATTAGAGTGTACGCTACTAGGAGCCTGAGGGTTTCTAAATTTCCATGGGTACTGCACTTTACCTTAACAGAAGATTATGTTAAAACTAAACTACAGTGATGGAACTGAAGAAACTAACGAGTAGCTTGTACATGCTACAACATAATCCTCATCACAAATACCGCTAGTTGAAAAGCCTGGTCAGCGTACTCAAGGTACACGAAAAAGATATATTAAAAAATAAAAACAACCAGGGAGGCTTGCATTTAAACACGCATTTTTTCTGCATTATTGACACCAAGGTTCACCCAGGCAAGACGAGCAGTCACATATTTGGTATACTCGTTAGCTACTTCAGTTCTAGTTCTATTACTGTGGTACCATTTTAGCATACCCTTCTGTTCTAAAAATGTTAAGAGTGCAGTACCAAGGACATTTGCGGGATATAGAAACTTGAAGGCTCCCTGCTGTAGCATCAGAATTTATCACAGCTTCACATGAATGGTGGTAAAAAAAAAAATCAAAAGAATTTTCAAAACAAAATTTCTTGGCAATAAAAGTCGCAACAGTAGCCATGGGTAAGTGTTTTCTAAGTGCTGCTGGGCATGGTTCTAAGTGAATTAGATTCAAGCAACAGACCAATCAAATTGACGTATTTAGTTATGCTCTGTTATAATCATATATTTGACCTCAACCCTGTTGTCATTTCAGCTTTCAACTTTGTAGAAAGCTAAAATCAGGGAATATAGGTCGCGACTGCTCAAATTGCTTTTGAAAATAGCTTCTAAATATTACAAGCCAAACACACTAGCTAGTGATGATAATAAGCTAAGTCGTTATAATTGTATCCTGCTTTGTATTCGTGGTCAGTTTTTAGCAGACTTGTGAATTAAGTAAGTGGTCCTAGGTTAGATCTCAAGTGACTGCCTATCCTATTATTCTTCTCATTCTGTAAACTTGAATACCTCTAATGAATATAGCTATTAAGGTTAAGAAAGAAACTGGGAGAGACAATATAATTGTTAACATAACATGTACGATCCACCTATACCCTGTACACTATATGCATAAATCGATTTCACTATCAAAATTTGCTAGTTAACTGCTGTCTGTAGTGTTCTTGATTCTTGCTATAAGTAACATACAATTTACATTAATGCTCAAAAGTAAATCATGTTTTCAAAAGTAGTCAGCTTGCAATAATGATACGTTTATTTTAAGGGAGTATGCTAGACATTTGCCGAACTTGTTTGAAAAGATCTTGAGTATTGAATTGATAATTTTCTTTCCATGAAATGAAACTTTTCAGCCTAACAGTATATAATACACCTACAGTTAATTCTTCGAATATAGGACAATAAATTGGAGTGTCCTTTATTGGGGTGTTGTGAGTTCGAGTACTTTATTGAGTCTAGGCAGAAAGCTGTCAGGCACTTGGATGATGCAATGCTACCATTGGTGTTCACAGATTCGTATAAAAATTATTCGAGTTATTATGCTTTATGATGGTTCCATATAGGCTACCAGTTAAAAAAAAAAAAGGTATGAAGCCTATTGGATGCAACCATTTCAAAAGAAAATAAATACAAATAAAAATGAATAAGTTGGCTCCCAAAATGGCACTGACATAACGATCCACTTCAAAATGGTCACCTATCTAATAGTGTGGTCTTCCACTTTCCCTGTCCATCTAAGCATGCACTGCCATGCTAGTTAGCTAATATTTGCTAGTTCTGGTTACAGATTATAAACTATGCCACACATAATTATATGGTCAACTGTAAAGGTCTAGCGGAGTGTGGCTGCCACCAGACTGACAGAAGAAACAAGGAACTCTCCTAAGGGAGTAATTAATTATAGTTGTAATAGAAATTGTGGCTAACTGTCTGCTATACGGAAAGCATTTACTATTGGTTTATTTAGTCCATTGTCTGTAAATTTGTGGTGACAGCCATTTGGGTGTTGCAAATACATCACTTAATGAACTTTCAGTTGATACACAGACCAGGTTCGGCACTGTGCACATGTCCGCTGTTGAGGTAGTCCATGGAAGAGTCTATGGTAAATGCAACAGTCAGACAATGGGTTTAGCTCTGCCCATAGCTTCACCACAGTCTAAATTCTCTATTGTAATTTTAAAATGGAAAATATGTAGGAGAAATAGACATGGGTGACACTGTCTGGTGGACACTTTCTGCAACTGTCACCTGGCCTGGTTCCATCAGACTAGGTGACAGTTACACAATTCTGTTACTTGGGTTACTATTAGAACTATGGATGTGGTCCCTCTCTTGAGAGACCACCCTATGGTTACAGATTAAGTGGTCTTTCAAGAGGAGTGGTCTTTCGTCAGGGGGAGATAGAAAATTCTACTCTTAGTCATGCCAGAGAAGTATTGTACCATTAATTACCAATTTTTTATATTATTTAAGAATTCATCTGGTTATCATTAACAATTAACAGAAAATCAGTTTATTCCACAATTCATCTGGTTAACATTAACAATTAACAGAAAATCAGTATTAACTATTGAAAATTGCAATGGATGTAAATAATCAGTAAGTTTAGTTTGCTTCATGTTTCTAGTATCACATATCATTCGTGCAACAATGTCTTTGCTTTCAAGCAGCTCAGAATTTTCTTGTCCAAGGGCAAAGTCTTGAAGGTCACTTAAATGTGTCATGGCTTTTTTGATGATTTATGTGAATGAAATTTTTAATAATGAATGATTTTAAAGTCATTTGCATTTCTCTTGATGACAGCTAAATCTCTTATCTGCTTCAACAGTAGTGCTGATGTGGGAGTACTCTCCTGCTGTCACTCGCTTAGTGCAAGAAACAGAGTGATGAATTAAATGACCTCTGGTGGATCAGTTATTCTGGCCATTGGCTAGTTATGAAGCAGACTTAAAAGTTATTTGCAGACGCTGTCGGTGCAAGTAAAACCGGTCTTATAAATGGAGTGGTCGTTGGTCGGAGGAGTCTCTCAAGAGAGGGACCAAGTGCAATTATAAAACTGAGTTATATCACCCATAAAGATAATAGAGGTTATGCGTTTACATCATCGCGCGGTAGCAACCGTTGCTAACCACCATTTTGAGAGGCAAAAAAACGTTCCCCGCGATCGAACAGCAGATTAGCTTATGGAAACCATATCAGAGTACTTCACCGGCCTTTCTAAATAGAGTAAAGCTCGTTATGCAGCCAAAGTCACTGCAATGGGATTAACTTCTGACCCTTATGTCATGCCAAGTGAATCTTGGGTAGCCCAGCCGAATAAAATAACCTCATTCAGTGAGACCCACATCGTATACTTTACTATTTCTATTTTTCTGTTCTCATGTTTTAAAATTACAATTAAACATCTTCAAAAAGTTCTGCCTCTTCAATCTAGTACAGTTGCATCAATTCTGTGTCGCATAAGCATAGCATTGTAGTTTTGTGACACTGCAAACACGTTATATTCTAACTTGCCAATCGTGGCCCATTTTAATGCTATAATAAAGAGTAAAAAATTATTTGATCTTATTTTCGTGAATGGGAAGCAGTAAAAAGTGAAGTACATGACATGGAGTACATTGGGGTCTACCAGTAGCACTCTAAACTTCCTCCACTGAGTGTGCCTGTTGTTTCTGTAAAGATTGTGTTGTAATGTTCATCGCATATTTAAGATGCCAGGTCAATTGAACATCATATGGAAAAATCATGGAAAAGTTTTCAATTGCCGAAACTGTATACAAAAATGCCATTCTAGTTCACCTTCAGGAGAAAAAGATAGAGAAAGAGGAAATAATCACCATGTTCAGCATTGTAAAATGCTTCCTATTTGCAGCTTGAGTCCAGAGTAGAGAAAGCAATTATCTATTCTATGTTCAGTACAGTCAAACATTACCAAGTACAGTGATAATGCAACTCTCAACAAAGTTAGTGCTTACTTTGTATAAAATCTCTTGGAACTACTGGACACAGTCAGACAACCTTAATTACCACAGTGTGGGAGAAGAGATATTACAAGGACAACTCAGATGTTTGGGCATCTAATTCTAAATAAGCCAAGCCTCTATTAATTTACAATTTAGTACCTCATTGTATTTGAAGGATACTACTGTTCTTTGCACCACAATGAAAATCATCCACTTGACCGATGCACAGCCTTCAAGGCCGAGTCATTGGAGGACAGATATTGGAGACAGTCTCAAGACCAAAGGCATGTTCAAATTGTTAAGCCATGCAAAATATGCATTAGTTGACACAACTCCCTGCAACATTGCCATCATAGTTCAAGGCTACTCAAAGTTCCCTCCATATTCTTAGGAATTGACCTGGCACTTATGAAGATGTTACAAAAAAATTGCGCTTTACTTCATAGTGGTTCCAATATTTTATTTATTACCTCTCTCAATTGGTCCAACAATTGATAGCAGGAAAGATTTATGAACCCCATTCATAGTCCTGGAATAGCACAAACTGAAGTTCCTGGATCCTATTCTAAAGCTACATATCTCAGCTTTCTGATAAGCAGAACCTAAAATAATCAATGACCACCCTGGATTTTATCTCAAGGGTGTAAGATGAGATACAGCTGAAAGTACAAAACAATTGTGGAATTGCTCCAGGTGTACACATTTGTAAGAGGAATAGAAAGGTTAGCAAACAATCAATTAACTTAGCCTTATCTGTGGGTTGTGTAAAATGATCCTGAGCCTGCTGTTCATCATCTGTATATTGCTTGTGAGTCCTATTCCAGGAGGTTGTTAGCATGTCGGCTGTAGCAGATAATTGCTGCCGCTGCCATGACAATGCAAACTCGGTCTTCTTTTGGAAGAAGCCTCGCTCTTCCTTGGAGTATTAAGTCTTCCACAAAAAGAACACTCCATTCGCGCTTAACTCATTAAGCTACCTACTCATGCATGCTCGGTTTTAGACCGTCACTGTTGACATTAGTTGTTGATACATCATTTTGTTTAGGTAAACCTTGCATCATTATAGTTAGTTACCAATATTTCATACATGGTACATTCTGTATACTGACACCTATTGACGCTCTCAATATTATACTCGCTAGTGAGTATTAGCCACATGGGTAAATCCACTCTTACCACTTCACTGAAGCATGATTAACTTCTGGACAGGCCAGCACATTCACAAGTTCATACATAAAAGTTCACCTGGTTAGTCAAGATTGTTAAAACTGCTTGCATATATTATTTTTAGTCCCTGCACATATATCCCTGTATAAATATATTTTTCTTACCTTGTAGAGTTATCTAACAGTATGTGTTCAAAATATTCGGAAAAGTCTGGATAGCGCTCTGATATTTGAAGTAAAACATCATATTGTAGAGGTCCATTGTTGTACAGATTTCTGAGAAGTTTGATTCCTAGCTTCATATATGGATCAAATCCAATAATTACTTCTATCCCAACATGAGCACGGTTTTCCGTATCATAAACATATGGACCTGCAAGATGAATCAGAATTCACCATTTCACGTACACACAATATAAACATGATTGATTATAAACCTTGAGTACTACTTACCATAGGAAAAAGTATATGTAAATTAACACGCTTTAAATTTAAAAAATTGAAACAAAAGTGATGTAAAAAGTGTCGCCAAAATATTACTTTAATGAAAAATCTTGAAAATTAAACATGGTGCTATCTATTAAAAAGTGTCGCCAAAATATTACTTTAATGAAGAATCTTCAAAATTAAACATGTTGCTATCTATTAAAGACATGAGAACTTGTATTAGAATAAGTACAAAAGTATATTAGAGACAAAAAAGGCATAAACTTACTCAGAACAGAATAATTGCAATAGTTAGGATTTTATTTTCTAGCTTAATGAAGACAACAAAACAAGTAGAGGAAAAAAAGCCTTGACAACTGCAGTAAAACTAAATTAGGTCGCTTATGGAGTACAATCCTTCAGTCACAAAAGCTCTCAATCTAAATTGTATAAACTGATGTTTCTGCTGTTGGTATGAAAAACAACAACAACGGTTTGTAAAACTCCACACAAGCTATCATGTTTTATCAGTTTTTCGAAATACTAAAACAAAATATTCTTAATTCTGAAAAATCAGCAATAAAATTTAAAGCTAATGGGAACTAATGAGCATGGCAACTAACACGCTATCTTATTAAACTAATCTGTCATTACATTAAGTAATTATTATGTTCCAAAATGACAAAATATCCAATATGACACTACTGTCGTATACCATTACAGCAATAGAATATTACTAATTCCAGACAAAAAACAATCTGTGTGATTTTATCATTAGACTGTAACAATTTAACTTAAGATTGTTGGAACAGGGTTTCAAGTCTCAATGGATAGCAAAACTAATGATAAAAAATGTTAAAGAAGTAATACATAGCAAAATAATCGCAATCAGGTTTTAATATGACACGAACTATGATAGCATCCGTAGTAGGTGAAATAAACATCATTTGCATTCACTGAATCTTATTTGTCAGATTGAACGAAAGACCAAGAAAAAATTGTAGCATTCTCTGTAAAATATTTATCAGCTTGAACAAAAGACCAATAAAAAAAAAGAAAGAAAAAAAACCCAGAAAAGTTAGTAATTTACAAATTGAAGCCACTGATAGCTGATGCAGTAGTTGTAATTATTGACTCTGAACATAAAAAACTTTCAAGTTTTGTAGAGCTGTAGAGCAGATTGGTTATATTAAGATCCTTGATGTTTACTTTGTCAGTCAAAAATCATAGTCAGCTATAAGTTTTCTAAATTAACTACTTTTTCTTGTGCATTAAAAGATGTGTACACTTTTATCCAGATACTTTGACTTTAGTGAAGTACTAAACACTACTTGGGCTCGATGAAACGAAATTAAATATTGCCAGTATGTTGATTTCAACATGTTATAGAGATTATAATTATTTGCTGTTAAACTTTATTGTTGGCTGAATAATTGCTTAAGCTTTCCTACTTAGTTTATTATCCATGTGATATAATGTGTTCGATTTAAACATGAATTACATAGACTACTTTTGGTGAAGAAGATTATGATATATTTACTTTAAACCTAAGGTTCTATGGCTAACCCAGTTGTTGTAACTTTTGTCAAAAATTACAGTGAAGTTCAATACCATAAATTCTCGACTATAAAAGGGCCCTCTAGTGGTATACTAATTAAAAAAATACAAGTGACTGGATAAAAATGGCGTGGAGAGACAAAGGATATGTGATAAAGATTTAAGAGGTGGCAAATTAGACAATTATGGTTTCCCGTGAGGGGTCTTACGGGCTGGAGAGGCACCTCACAGAAAACCTCCTCATATAGAAGCATTTTTTTCTTTCTTATTTCCATGTTTTTAAATTAACAAGCATGCAATGTTTATATCTCAAAAAACAACAACATCATTTTTATAATGTATATACAAAGACCAGTGAATTATTTTTGAATAATGACATAATGGATAAAAAAAATTGCACAATTTTATCACAAGTTCCTGAGGAGTAAACTATTAATAGCTTTAGGCCACAAAATCAAAAATTTAAATTTTCTTTCATGAAACACTTAATGGGGAACACTTTTTATCATACTCATAGTTATTAACTAATTTTTTGTGCCATCAAGTTTTAACTGATTTTATCTTTAAACAACTATACTTAAACATATTAATTTAAAGTTTAAATCTTACAATTGTCACGAAAAGCTCTTGCCACAAGATGCACATCATAACGCTTCAGATCTTTGACAGGTCTGTTTATAACTGGATAACCATGCCGTGCTTTCAATTCCTCTGGGTGTATTAAACTTTCCTCTGTATCAACTTTAGAACAATACTCATTTTTTGTATCCAAAATTTTTCGTATTACTGCTGATCGTAAATGTAGCCCACTCATCAATGACAGTTCTGATATTCTTATCAATACCACGAGTGCCTTTCGATCTTCAATAAATTCTACTATGGTTTCAATTCCATTTAAATTTAACCATCTCAAACCATTCTTCCAAAGTGTACACTCAAGTTGATTACATTTTCCACTTTTATTTTTTGATACAGCAAATTTGAACGATAAACGAAGTAACAGAATGTGTAAAAATCTAAGGACAAAAAATTCATGGTCATTAGTGCAATGAAGGCACCAACCAAAGTAATATTTGTATATTCCTTCACTTATCCACATGTCACCACTGGGTTGTTCAGGCGTAATGAGAGATGGGAAAAAAAGATACTGGTTTTCGGGAGGTATATGTGACTCCCATTTTATATCCTGAATACGTGGGAACTGTTCACAAGAGCGGCGACGAGCTGATTCAGACTTCAATGACTGTCCATTGGTATGATTTCCATCACTTTGTGATCGTTTATATAATACTGGGCCATCTTTCTCCTCTTCGTTTGAATCTGATGGTGATCGTTTTCCTTCAATAAGACTAAGTACTTCACGATCCGCAATTACCTGACAAAACTCTAGCCGATGTAGAAAGGCAACGACTAAAGATGGATCCAAATCTGGAAATTCACCTGTTATTTGAGACCACGGCAAAACACCCACTTGAGTTGGTTGAAAAACGTGCTCAGGTAGTCCAACTGGTGCAAATATTTTCCCATGAATTTTTTTAAAAAGAGACTCAATATCTATTACTATCCAACTTTTATCAGGTTCTAAGTGATTCTTTAAAAAAATAAGCTTAGTTCTTGAACTTACACACTCTGCAAACTTACAAATTTCATGATATTGTATTGGGAGGGGGTAATCGTGTTGTTCTGCTTCTGAAATGACATCATATATATTGCATGCAAATGCTTCTTTAAAATGCTGTTGAAGTATTGCATACAACACATGACAAGGAAGCTCCACTGGTATTTCATTTCTTAGTTCACTGCAACAATCCTTTAAAGCATTTCGAAAGTAAACGGTAGGACGTCTAATAAAATATATCAGTATAAAAATGAGATGTAGCACATGACATAAATTACATGTTAATAAATAAGTTTTAGTTTTATATATCATTGATATGGAAAACTGTGTATGCTGTATTATAGAAGTTGTTATGCTATAATGAATTATTATCTTATCTTAAATAAATTGCATAATAGTAGTCAACCAAAATGTATTAGCCACACTTAAACCTGCTGAGGAATTGCATTATGAGATTCAATCTGTTCAGGGTCAGAGAATGATAAATGATTTACAAAGGCCATAAAAACTTTTATACTGGCTGTTTCTCTCTGGTCAGGTTTAGAACAAACTGATAGAACTGATGGAGCAAAAAATTGGCGAATACTTTCTTTGAGATTTGATCTGTTCAGGGTCAGGGAATGATAAATGATTTACAAAGGCCATAGAACTTTTATAGTTGCTGTTTTTATTTAGTCAATGATAGAATGGATGGGGCAAAAATATTTTTGCAAATAATCACAAACTGGCCAAATTATTAAAAAATTGAGATAGCTTCAGAATTTTCTTTCACATGAAATTTTTTTGCTCAGCACTTGTTTTTGATATATATTTTTACCAACTCATACTAATTTTTTTTAACAAGTAAAGAGAATATTAATATGTTGATGAGCTATTTCTTATCATTGTTAGACCAAGTAATCTAAAAGATCTTTCAAGGTCAAAACACAAACTTAGTAGGAACTTAGTTTACAGTTAATCAAAAACGCTTCATGATACCAGCAAGTAAATTTTGATGGGCAATGTAAGAAACTGAATAATTTGAACAATTTCACAATTCTGGGTATTTTTGGGAATAGTAGTTCACATATTCCGACATTTTCTACTATGGTGTACAAACTTAATGTTGTAGTTATATGCGGACAAGCATGAATATAATCAGTAACACTTTTTAATCTGGATATATGTGTTCCATATAATATTTTTGTGGCACCTATATAAAACTTTAGCTTTACAATAAACTCTATTGATTTCATGGGTCTATTTAAGGATATTGTGACATTGCAACATGCATGCACCAGGAATACCAAATGTTCCCAATTAGAAAGAACACTACAGTTAATTTAGTTTATACAGGCAATTGTAAAGCTTGCTGCATACACAATTTATCAATGTTTTATTCCTATATAGTAGTGTAGCTATGCTGGATTAGTATTGATGTTCTAGTTTTAGCTGTGATTAGCATTGCGCCTTAGTACCTCTAAGACTTGACAGGTAAATGAAGTTACATTAATGACTGCATTATATTTATGTGTTCTTCCAGACAAATCTATGCCAGAAGTACCAATTTATTGTAATAACTGATTGTGTAACTGCTATGATAATAGTACCATAGGTACAAACCCTCAGCATTACTACACAATAGCTATAATTACAAAATCATTTCTCAGACAAACAGGATTACTTGGCATACCTATTAACCAGGTATTATCAAAAGGAGTTTAATCTCTGAAAGCCTACCACTTGATCTGTAGTAATACAGCTGATACATTTAAAAAAATAGTGGATGTAAAAAGAGAAAAGGTAGAAATATTCAGTGTGCAGTAAATTCTCCAGAGAGTGAGACTGCAAACCAAAATAGTATGTGTGCATGTGTGTGAAGAGGGTACCATAGGTGAGGAAATTAGCAGCTCTTTACTGCTGTACATAAGAATATGTGAGGTCTCCACCTCCCCACCCTATGTGTCCAACTTGTGTCACCTTTAGTCCTAACGTCAAGCTCTAATTCCTACAATTGCAGCACAGCACTAGAAAACTACTACGGGTAACAACATTGTTTACATAATTGCAGCATGACATAGAGAAAGTCACCCACAGTACAAAGCCAACAATCAACAATTGTACCGCCTAAAACATGTACTTTGCCTGGAAAACTAGATCAAAACAAATCTTAAAGTCTTAACTTGTCCAATACAACAGTTTGTTGCCTCTTTTAATGGTTGTGTAGCTGCTGTCTTCGAGATCTGTCGTAAGTGATTATATGACAGACCAAGTGAGCACCATGATCCTCTCAAGCATATGCGCTGTGATTTAAATGAATACATAACTACTGCAATATAGCTTAATGCTGAAACAACTGCTGATGTGCTTTAGCATAAATGGCAAGCGTGAAGTAGTCCAAACAACCAGATAAAACTTTTTTTTTTTATTTAAACCTTTAATCTGATAAAACTTCATTTTAGCCATTACCACATCTGTAACCCCCAAAAAAAAATACTGTTTACATTTATAGTAGATTTATTGTAAAGTTGCAAGTATATAGCAATTAAACAATCATTTTAGCCGGACATGGAGCAAAGTACTATGAAAAGTATTTGGGTACTCCATGAATACATTTAAATGAGTGGATACGAGGACCAATACCTCAAATTCATGATTGGTACTTGTATAAATACAAGTATATTTTCTTTGTACTTAAATACCGACTGAAGAACATAGATTGAGTTTAGGAAAAACTGGTCTAAACTCAGTAGGTACTTCATTAGCTGATGACATTAGTAGCACTTGCAGCAGCACTTAGCTGCCTATTGAATAAAGTAAGTATGAATTATATAGTTACAAGTACTTCAAAAAAGTACAGAATGATAGATATAATGAAATTACTCAATCTATCAGAAAAGTCTGTTTCATTAGTATATTTTATCCTGCAGGAATGTATTAAGCACAAGTGCCAGAGTACTTTGCCCCATATCTGATTTTAGCTAGCTACTACTATACTCTCTTACCTCAATTTTCTTAATTAATGATAGCTTCTGCAGTACAAACTTAGTGAAGCATAAGAAGCTCATGAAAACAAATTCTGTTTGATGATCAGTTGGAATATGCTGAACCCAGTCACTTTTAAATCCAAATGCAAGGCAATCACACCATCCACAAATTAAAGGTTGCAATCATCACTTAATACTCATCACAAAGTATGCTCTATTATATTTGCTGATGGTTGCTTTAATGCTTCCTAGTTGAATAACTGGAAAGCTCTACTACTCAGGAAGTATGGGTGTTTGAAACTGTTGTTACCTTGTAATTCATTTGCACTTAGATGCATACATGCAAATTGTGGACAAAGAGGTGTGAATAAATTACTTCCAACATGTAAACGTGTGTCACAAGGAACAGCCTATTCTAATCAGTGAGCAATTTATGAGTTTTTTTTTGTTGGTAAGTTCTCTATCTAGCCCATTGGCTTTCAGAAAATGTAAACCTGATTCCTGTTTACTTTCTTTGAATTCCAGAAATCAGTTTTTCTAAACCTTCATTTTTTTTAAAGGAGAATTTGGTCTAGTTTGGTTGAGCCAGGCCCACTGACGGTCTGGAGACATGGCCGTACCAATTTTGCTCTAGAGGAATGTGGAAGTGTCAGTACCCCACTTTAACACTTGAATTTCTACTGCAATGGAGAAGCATCTGAATTTTTAGATGATCTTTTTTTTTTTTAAAGTTTCTGTAGCTTTTGCTGCCAGACTACTGGGCTATGACAAATTGAAGGAGTTGCTAGTGGCAGTGATCAGACCTTTAGTGGCAGGTAGGGATGCTATCAGAAATTTTCTATCGGGATATGGCCATAAATTCTGCTTTGCTTGTTGCTTTTTTACTCAAACTAGCCATGCTTCCTTAACTATTTGTGAAAGGGTGCCTGACACAAAGCAGAACTTACATTAGATTGAAAAGGGTCTACAGAGAAGCAAAGCGTCAGAACTTGATAATTGTGAGGAATTTCCATTTGTAGACAGGTACAGCTATGCTTGCTAAATCTAGCTCAGAAAAAGTGGCTGACACACACAAATTTCTTTTTGTGGTGAAAAAGGGCCATTCCTAGTTACTTGTGAATGGCAATTGACCCTCACATTGTACGTGCAACTGAACATATTTAGTATTATGGCCATGCAAATTCTGGACCAAACTGGACTGGCAGATCCGAAATGATCTAAACGTGGACCTATAATTTCAATGCGAACCTACCAGTGAACTCAATTTGTCTTATGTGCCACGATTTTGAATGACTGGAATATAATACTTCCATGAGTTTCAGTACACACTGCCTTTTATATGAATTTCTACTTTAAAACTTAATTTTGTTGTATTAAAATAACACAGATATTGCTATAAATATAGTGGTCCGGAGTAGACGTTGAATTGAACTGCCTATCTAATGAAGCAAACAAATGTGCGAACCCTCAGCGCTTAGAGAAAGGAACTACCCTTTGTGACAGTACTTCCAATTCATCGCTTCTACTACCATCACAGCATTGAAAGACTTAATCTACAGATACATGATTTTTGTGACTCTTTGAAAGTAGCTTTTGCTGGTGTAGTTTACATTCGGGCTACTTTCACACACTGATAATTCAGTTTCAACAACACTGGTGATAGCCAAGTCTTAAGTTGCTCCACCTGAAGACTCAAACTATTCCCAAACTAGAGTTTTCTGCAGTTTTGTTGAGAAAGTAATTGTCTACAGTGAGTAGAGCTCAACATTGATCTGAAGGATGCTTTTGACTGGAGTGATTCTACCATTGTTCTAGGTTGGACACCACACTGTTTTAAAACTTATTTGGCTAATCGTGTTGTGTCAATTGTCGATCGAATTCTAGCTAGCTACTGTAGACATGTCTCTCCAGACAATCCTGCAGACCTTGATCTCGGGGAACCACAGCAAAAGTACTTGTTAAATCTCAACTTTGGTGGCCAGGTCTGTCATGGCTCTCACAGTCTCCTGACTACTGGCCAGTACAGAAGCTACAGATACAGACTACTGCACTCAATAATGAGACCCATCAACCTAATGAGGATATCACTTCCAGATTTTCATCATTTTCGAGGCTGGTCTCTTGGATGTACAAGTTCATGCAAGGAGCAAACTGCCAGACAGAGTCTTCTCATCTCAACTGTCGGTGCAGGAACTCAAGCATCTGAAACTGTATTATTCAAATTGCATCAGCAACATTTCATGTCCAAAGTACTTGCTGCTCTCATAACTAAAATGGCTGTATCAGTTTCAAGTCCTCTTCACTCACTTAATCCTATCCTGGACTCTCATGGTGTACTACGAGTTGGAGGAAGACTATCCCAGTCTGGCTTGCTTTATAGTCAATGTCATCCAGTCATTTTACACAAGTAGGCACATCTTAGTAAACTTATTGTGTACCAGCTTCACATCAATCATCCCCATGCAGGTCCTACATTTTTGTTGGGCTTACTTGCACAGTGCTACTACATGATTGGAGCTTGATGACTTGTCAGAAAAACACATCTCTCAACTGTGTTGTCTGCCAGAAGACATATGCTAGGACATCTAGTCAACTTAGTTTATTTACTGCTGACTTCCTTTGCAGCCTTTCGTAGATTTGTGGCAAGACGTGGTTGTCCTGTTGAGGTGCTTAGTGATAATGGCACTAATTTTGTTGCAGCCAATAATGAACTCCAGGAACTATACCAACATTAGCAATCTCAAGAAAGCAAGCAAGAAATTTGCGAGTACTTCACGTCTAAACGCATCACTTGGAAATTTTCATCAGAACAAGCACCACACTTTGTGGATTGTGGGAAGTTGCGGTCAAATCCACAAAATCACTGCTTAAGAAACTTCTTGGATCACAAAGTTTAACTGTGGATACATACTGGTCTGTCCTTGTTGATGTTGAATCAATTCTCAACAGTTGTCTGTTGTGTCCCTTAAACACTTCACCTGAGGACGGATTGGAAGTTCTCACTTCAGGCCACTTTTAGGTGGGAAGACCTCTCACTGCATTACCTCAACACTCATTGAAAGGCTTGCCTATGTCATCTGTCAAGCTATGGAATCTCTGCCAAAAGGTGTCTGCTGAGTTCTGGCAACAGTGGTCAAGAGAGTACTTGCAGATACTCCAAAAGCGACAAAAATAGAAATCAATGCATAGGAACTTTCATGCCTACACTTCTGCTTCCGGTTGTTGCGTGCTGGCAGCTGATTGGTCAGTTATTACTGCATACTTTCCAGCTGTTACCATGTTAGCTGATTTAAGGTCATTATAGTATTTATGTCGTACTTGTGGTCACTTGACTATTGTGTTTTGTGGTCATTTGCTCTAGTGCTTGTGATCAACTATTCTATATCAAACTTGTCTAACCAGTATCTCTAATTCTGTGTGTGTGTGTGTGGAGACAGTAAGATTCTTATCATTTGTTGCAATTTTTTTACTCATCTAATTTATCACTTCAAAATTTCAAAAAAAAGAAAGATAAATTCCGTTGGTCTGTTGAGAGTGAGACTGTAGCATAGCAGTACCCCTTAACAGTATAAATACAGGATTGGAGTGTTTGTTCGCCGGGTGGTTGTGAAAGCTCAGTGGCAGAGCGTTTGTGCGCTATATAAGCGGTCCTGGGTTCGATTCCCGGTGGTGACCAAATATTTTTAATTCCGTATTGTTAAAAAAAAATAAATGCCTGTGAAAGAGAGAGAATACATATAATGAGTAAACGAAGGCTGAGAAAGAAATTGTGAATTGTGTTCCTGTGTCATTTAGGTCTAACTGCTACAGATGATATTATGATTAAACAGAAAAGGTTAGGGCAAAACTTCACTGACGTATGGATATGATTAGCATTGGAGATACTTTAATTAAATCTCTCAATCGTTTGAAACCTTGATAAAAAGAAATCCTGTACATAAACCCAATTATACTTTTTTCAAGGTTAACTGCTATTATTTAAAGAAAAGACAATGAGGTTTTATTCCAAAATCTCTGCAAGTTCCACAGACACATTCACACTAGATACTTAAGTGAAGTATATCATTGATGGCATATCTCTGTTTTATAAGGTACAGTGGTTGAATAAAGGACATACCAATAATATGTCCATGAGAAGCAAGGATAATGCTGCATTGTTTTTAATGGCTGCATGCAAAGTTTAGTAATTAAATCATGATCACAGGATAAGAGTCAGACCAGCATGTGCAGACATACAGCTAGTGGAATCCATGCAAACCCATGTATATCAGGAGACTTTTATCAATGAAAGATAGAAACAAAGCTCAATTTCTTTCAGTCATCACAATACATACTTGGAATACGATGATCAAACTGTCCAAAATTCTACTTTCCTAGAAGGTGGAGGGGAGGGAATTTCGAGTGTAAAAATTGAGTTAATTTTTCGTTAGTTGGCGAACAAATTAATCAAACGAAACATATTGCCAAAGTGAGCCTTTTTTAAAAAAAAAAGGGATTTCTTCAAGAAATAGAGATGATTACAGAGTCCAAGGGCTCCATGAGGTTCTAGAAGCACAGAAAAATTATGCTGTCTTCAGCATAACTTTTTTAGACACTCAATAAGTGATATGGATTGTGCTTTCTATTTGATTATAGCTGCAGCTGAGAGAGATTTTGTAAATTAAGATGATCTAATTGAACAGAATAAATAATTGAATAAATTGGAAATTCTTTGGGGGTGAAATTAGCATAATTTTGCATTAGTTTCTAAGAACTGCACGGGTTTCTTATACATACAGACTCTGTATTTTACTCCATTGCCCCTCTTAGAGTCTATGAAAATAGATGAATTTTCTGTATGCAACCTATTGAAGGTAATTAATGCATCACTGGACTGAGAGCCTAATGTGATTTTCCTATCCTAACTCGAGAATTTGGATCATTGGAGCTTGCATGTTTGGATAATATGCAACCTAATTGCAAAAATTGGCTAACCTTTTATTTATTCATGCCTGGAGTGGCTGTAATACTACAACTAAAACATTTGGTCAGGGAAGACAAATGTCTTGATAAAATTTTAGAGATCCACAAAGTCATTCTATGGAGAAAAACAAACAAACAAAATACAAAAATAACTTGTTCATAAACCACAATTTACTCCAAAAAAGTGAGTTTGGAAGCTTGGGGCTTTCATGCTAACTCCTGTCATGACCAATATAAGTTCTGCACTAGAAAAGTATGTGGAATGCAGCAATTTTGTGTTCTTGCAGAAAAAATGGTGTCAAATGGCTAACTGCCTGTGTGGACTGTCGTGGTCATGATCATAAAATGTTACCGAAAGTTGTGAAATAAAAGAAATCTTGACTTGTAATATGAACATGCACTATAGAAATAGTCTAAATTAACTTTATATGTGTAATTCTCATCACAATTTTCATGTTTAGCCTATTTAAATATCAAAGTTCAATAATTGTGGTCAGTTTTGAAATCTGTGGGATTTAGAAACTCAAAGGCTACGGGCTGCAGTATTAGAGTGTACGCTACTAGGAGCCTGAGGGTTTCTAAATTTCCATGGGTACTGCACTTTACCTTAACAGAAGATTATGTTAAAACTAAACTACAGTGATGGAACTGAAGAAACTAACGAGTAGCTTGTACATGCTACAACATAATCCTCATCACAAATACCGCTAGTTGAAAAGCCTGGTCAGCGTACTCAAGGTACACGAAAAAGATATATTAAAAAATAAAAACAACCAGGGAGGCTTGCATTTAAACACGCATTTTTTCTGCATTATTGACACCAAGGTTCACCCAGGCAAGACGAGCAGTCACATATTTGGTATACTCGTTAGCTACTTCAGTTCTAGTTCTATTACTGTGGTACCATTTTAGCATACCCTTCTGTTCTAAAAATGTTAAGAGTGCAGTACCAAGGACATTTGCGGGATATAGAAACTTGAAGGCTCCCTGCTGTAGCATCAGAATTTATCACAGCTTCACATGAATGGTGGTAAAAAAAAAAATCAAAAGAATTTTCAAAACAAAATTTCTTGGCAATAAAAGTCGCAACAGTAGCCATGGGTAAGTGTTTTCTAAGTGCTGCTGGGCATGGTTCTAAGTGAATTAGATTCAAGCAACAGACCAATCAAATTGACGTATTTAGTTATGCTCTGTTATAATCATATATTTGACCTCAACCCTGTTGTCATTTCAGCTTTCAACTTTGTAGAAAGCTAAAATCAGGGAATATAGGTCGCGACTGCTCAAATTGCTTTTGAAAATAGCTTCTAAATATTACAAGCCAAACACACTAGCTAGTGATGATAATAAGCTAAGTCGTTATAATTGTATCCTGCTTTGTATTCGTGGTCAGTTTTTAGCAGACTTGTGAATTAAGTAAGTGGTCCTAGGTTAGATCTCAAGTGACTGCCTATCCTATTATTCTTCTCATTCTGTAAACTTGAATACCTCTAATGAATATAGCTATTAAGGTTAAGAAAGAAACTGGGAGAGACAATATAATTGTTAACATAACATGTACGATCCACCTATACCCTGTACACTATATGCATAAATCGATTTCACTATCAAAATTTGCTAGTTAACTGCTGTCTGTAGTGTTCTTGATTCTTGCTATAAGTAACATACAATTTACATTAATGCTCAAAAGTAAATCATGTTTTCAAAAGTAGTCAGCTTGCAATAATGATACGTTTATTTTAAGGGAGTATGCTAGACATTTGCCGAACTTGTTTGAAAAGATCTTGAGTATTGAATTGATAATTTTCTTTCCATGAAATGAAACTTTTCAGCCTAACAGTATATAATACACCTACAGTTAATTCTTCGAATATAGGACAATAAATTGGAGTGTCCTTTATTGGGGTGTTGTGAGTTCGAGTACTTTATTGAGTCTAGGCAGAAAGCTGTCAGGCACTTGGATGATGCAATGCTACCATTGGTGTTCACAGATTCGTATAAAAATTATTCGAGTTATTATGCTTTATGATGGTTCCATATAGGCTACCAGTTAAAAAAAAAAAAGGTATGAAGCCTATTGGATGCAACCATTTCAAAAGAAAATAAATACAAATAAAAATGAATAAGTTGGCTCCCAAAATGGCACTGACATAACGATCCACTTCAAAATGGTCACCTATCTAATAGTGTGGTCTTCCACTTTCCCTGTCCATCTAAGCATGCACTGCCATGCTAGTTAGCTAATATTTGCTAGTTCTGGTTACAGATTATAAACTATGCCACACATAATTATATGGTCAACTGTAAAGGTCTAGCGGAGTGTGGCTGCCACCAGACTGACAGAAGAAACAAGGAACTCTCCTAAGGGAGTAATTAATTATAGTTGTAATAGAAATTGTGGCTAACTGTCTGCTATACGGAAAGCATTTACTATTGGTTTATTTAGTCCATTGTCTGTAAATTTGTGGTGACAGCCATTTGGGTGTTGCAAATACATCACTTAATGAACTTTCAGTTGATACACAGACCAGGTTCGGCACTGTGCACATGTCCGCTGTTGAGGTAGTCCATGGAAGAGTCTATGGTAAATGCAACAGTCAGACAATGGGTTTAGCTCTGCCCATAGCTTCACCACAGTCTAAATTCTCTATTGTAATTTTAAAATGGAAAATATGTAGGAGAAATAGACATGGGTGACACTGTCTGGTGGACACTTTCTGCAACTGTCACCTGGCCTGGTTCCATCAGACTAGGTGACAGTTACACAATTCTGTTACTTGGGTTACTATTAGAACTATGGATGTGGTCCCTCTCTTGAGAGACCACCCTATGGTTACAGATTAAGTGGTCTTTCAAGAGGAGTGGTCTTTCGTCAGGGGGAGATAGAAAATTCTACTCTTAGTCATGCCAGAGAAGTATTGTACCATTAATTACCAATTTTTTATATTATTTAAGAATTCATCTGGTTATCATTAACAATTAACAGTAAATCAGTTTATTCCACAATTCATCTGGTTAACATTAACAATTAACAGAAAATCAGTATTAACTATTGAAAATTGCAATGGATGTAAATAATCAGTAAGTTTAGTTTGCTTCATGTTTCTAGTATCACATATCATTCGTGCAACAATGTCTTTGCTTTCAAGCAGCTCAGAATTTTCTTGTCCAAGGGCAAAGTCTTGAAGGTCACTTAAATGTGTCATGGCTTTTTTGATGATTTATGTGAATGAAATTTTTAATAATGAATGATTTTAAAGTCATTTGCATTTCTCTTGATGACAGCTAAATCTCTTATCTGCTTCAACAGTAGTGCTGATGTGGGAGTACTCTCCTGCTGTCACTCGCTTAGTGCAAGAAACAGAGTGATGAATTAAATGACCTCTGGTGGATCAGTTATTCTGGCCATTGGCTAGTTATGAAGCAGACTTAAAAGTTATTTGCAGACGCTGTCGGTGCAAGTAAAACCGGTCTTATAAATGGAGTGGTCGTTGGTCGGAGGAGTCTCTCAAGAGAGGGACCACGTGCAATTATAAAACTGAGTTATATCACCCATAAAGATAATAGAGGTTATGCGTTTACATCATCGCGCGGTAGCAACCGTTGCTAACCACCATTTTGAGAGGCAAAAGGACGTTCCCCGCGATCGAACAGCAGATTAGCTTATGGAAACCATATCAGAGTATTTCACCGGCCTTTCTAAATAGAGTAAAGCTCGTTATGCAGCCAAAGTCACTGCAATGGGATTAACTTCTGACCCTTATGTCATGCCAAGTGAATCTTGGGTAGCCCAGCCGAATAAAGTCCCTGATGTATCATAGAGTGATATGTTCCTGTATCTTATACAAACTCCTAGTGCTTATACTAAAGAGGAACTTCAGGTACTTTGAATAAAGGATTGAGAATTGCTAATGATATTGTTGTTCAGGCTTGGAAAGCCATGGTAGGAGGGGATAGCTTCATGAAGGCAGGTTGGGTTCATGACATGCGTGCTCATGTATTCAGTCATCAAAATGAAGAGAGAATTCTTGTGATGGGAAAAGTAAGTTTTAGCTATATAATTTTGCGTAAATTTTTTTAATATAATTAGGTAAAGCACTCTCAAAGAATGACAGCAACTCCCCTTATACCATGGGTAGGATGCACACTATCAGGAGAAATTCTTTCAGCACACTGCACTTGCATGGCTAGGTAAGTAAAACATCTTTCTTACAGTGTACTTCCAGAAGTCGTTGGTAAATGGATCACTAGGAAGCTGAAGATGGTATTGTAACTACAGACTTCAAGGAAACTATATTACCAACAACATCACAGGATGAGGATGACAACAAAAATTGGTGTTTTTGTGGACAGCCGAGTTATGGTGAAATGATGTGTGAGTCTGATCGATGTAAAATAGAATGGTTCACTTTGACTGCATGATAATTCGTGCCCCACCTAAAGGAAAGTGGTACTGCCTTTCATGTAGAAGGCCTAGTAAAAAAAAGAAGAAATCTAACTCTTAATAATCATTACTTTTATTACTATATTTTATTTACCTGTAGTTCTATTAATAAAATACACTTTATTAATGAACAATAAATCAGTCCTGTGGTACTACAGAAGGACACAGGTTAACCAGTGAGCAGCAAACTCTTACAATTTTGTCTATGCTAGCCTGCTGCTCATCCTTGTCAACAATCATGCTTATAGGTAAAGTATGTTGCAAAATAGTATACTTTTTCTTTAGTACACCAATTAACCGCTCCACATGTACTCGTACCATAGACAGTTCTCTGCTCCAGTCCACCTCCACTTTTTCTAACTGTTTCTTTTCTTTTGTAAAGGGTGGAATATTAATTTCTGCAAGAGCCATATGAGCATATTCATCACATCTGAATCCTCTGTCAGCAATAATTGTATCACCAGGCAATAAGTAATCAATAAGACTAGATCTTTCCACAATTTCTTTATCTGACATTCGTCCTCCAGCGCACCGAGAAACATACGATATGGTGCCCTGGGGAGTTATTCCAATTAAAAACTTGATAGTAGAGTGGTGTTTATAGTTCGACCAAACTTGAGCACGAGCAAGAAGATCAGAAGGTTGCTCAATAAAAATTTCTGTGCAATCAATAATAACACATGCCTTCTAAAAAAAAATTCTGAAACTGGTTGGTAGAGTTTCACGAAGTGTTTCCCTGTCTGGCCATTTAATTAAATGAGTAAGTCGATCATTCATAATATCTAAAATCTTATGAAAATTACGTGAAACAGTACTTTGATGAACACCAAAGCGAAAAGCAATATCCTCATCCATGAGATTAAGGCGAAGTTTCATACGGAACATCACAATACTTTCAAAAACACTCAATTTACTATTTGGCATAGGGGGTAAAGCAGGTGAAACAAGGGTAATAACTGCACTAAATACTCGCCAACACGACAGACCAGTATAAAATCATCTTTCTTTTGAAATGCTTCCAGCGAAATAGTATTAGTAGAATTATCTTCCTTTACTTGAATTATATCTTGCCGGAGAATCATACTGTCATGCTGTAAAGACTTAATTAATTTTTCACAATCATCAATCATAACTCCAGTTAATTCTGTTTGACATGCAATGCCAGGTACAGAGTCATCATCATAGGATAAATTTGATTCTTTTGAGTAAGTAGAGGCCGCTGATTTATTTCTTTCCTTTAGACGTTGATATCTTCTGGATGCTTGACGGCTTTCACTGGATTCATATCCCAAATTTACTGATGGAGCCCAATCAGGATTGTTTAAGTCGTAAGCTGTTGAGGGCTTACCAGAAATAAAATCAATTGAACAGACCCGAGCACCTGGTCCTGGACACCATGCTTTTCTGTTAATCTTACTGATCCAAGCAGAACGATGTGCAATTGAAATTTCCCAAGTTTTGTCTCCTTGGCATTCAATCACCTGCAAGACATTTTAAGGATCACAAAGATATTCCTGCTTGCTCTTATTACAGTAGTATAACTTGTAACACCATATGACTGACTAGAACACCATATGACTGACTACAACACCATATGACTGGCTACAACACCATAGGACTCACTATAACAGCATATGACTGACTACTGCAACATATGACTGACTACATCATATAAGTGGCTACAACTGTAGCTAAGAGGTAACTAGCTATGTTCACAATCAAATTTTAGCTGCTAGCTAGCAATAATGGCTTAATGAACAACATACTTTAGGAACTTAGTAGAAAGAAACTCCTTTATCTCTGCCTTGCCTATTAGTGCAGCCAACCACGCAGCAAGAATGGACCATTTTAAAGATTTTGAATACGAGTCCAATAGACCAAGGCGCGCCTGCCTCTCAAAATTGCGGACACATAATTGATGACGTCAAACGCATAGCCTCTATAGTATACTATATTAAGTAAATATGCTATATTTTTTTTGCTGTGATCATACTGCTTGGGACATCGACAACAGATAACTGCGTGAAGCTATACTTGAAAATGAGCTCTACTGCTCATGAGTTAACTTTCTCTTTGTTCAATCTTACTGAATTTAATTGCGTGGTAAGTAAGCAAGTGACTAAGGAAGTTGCTGGTGTTGCTTCCTCTTGCTGTACAAAGCTCATTACTTGTAGTATCCACCTTAAAGAATACTAGTCATTAAGATTTCCACGGCAATCAGGAGAATAGAAGAACTTAGCAGAAATTTAGTACCAGAAATTGTTGAAACTATACCAACTCAGCATGCCTAATAAGCCAAACTGGCAGTGCCTGATATTAATTTTAAACTTACAATGCTATTAGTAAATGGTCTAGTGCTAATAGTAGAACTACAATGCTTGGAATGCAGCTACCGGTTTATTTACAAAGCCAATATAGTCATATCTATGTCCACTGAATACCGATATTTCTAGAGGGAGCTATATATTGCCCAGCTTTAGCGCAATAATTATTTCGCGGAATCATCGTCATATTGCTGGACTAGAAGAAGGATACTAAATATCAATGCTACCCATCACAACTCGATTTGAAAATGTACCTCATGGCAATTGAAGTACTTTCCATCATTGTGTCTTGCAGTTGATCCATCTCATTGATCAAAACTTTCTCAAGCTTGAAATAATATTTTATTCAAAATTAAAATAAACTTTGTAAAGCAAATAAACATTTAGCTGCTATTGTTGTGTGTGTGTGTGTATGTGTTTTGTATATACTAAACATGTAAAAAATACATACATACAAAATTTTATGGCCAGCAAGCAGCTGCCGAGTTATCATATTCTGTCACATAATTGTTACCATGAATAGTCAAAAGTAACTGAACAACATCCACACCAACACGAGCTGTCAATCTCGAGCAAGTGCCACTTGCCAATACCCTAAGGCAAGATCAAGCAAAGAGAAATTGTTCATACTACCAAGGGTATCTAGGATGTCGTCAATGCCGGGGAAGGGATACACATTTTTCTCAGTCATGGAATGTAGTCTTCGATAGTCCACATAGAACCGCATTGATCAGTTTTTCTTAGATACAGCACTACTCCCAAGGATTCAAGGAAGGCGGGATAACACTTTGATGCTGCATTGTTGAACCATAGTGGCTATACACTGACGTCTAGGCATAGGGGTATATAGGATGGCTACTTGACAGGAGAATGTCATCAAGCAGCCACCCTATAGGACCGCTATGTCTATGTGTATAGCCACTATGGTTGAAACAATGGAGTGTCAAATGCAATGCTGCACTACATCAGTACAATCCAGTTCTGAATCATCTGGAGAAAAAATCACAAAAATCTTCCAACAGCTTCTTAACTCTGTCTGGATCACCACATTCACCTGCATTTGAACGTACTTTCTCCCATATCAACTACAGTCTACTTTCATCCTCATCAACTCTGCTTGCTTCAACTTGACTTATACAACTCTCCCAATCCTTTTCTACCAAGCTTTCCAAGTCCCTCAATTTTGACACCTTACCAATTATCAATTCACCCTCTAATTTCACTAATCTCCCTTGAAAGTAAGACACTACAATCACTATAGACTTATCACTTCCAACTTTTATCAGTGTCTCCTGCACATTAACACCTAGTTAATCCTCGCCGCACATGCGCAAGAAGGTTATAGTACTCAGTTTGTCTGTCAGTCAATTAGTCGGTTTGTTCTATCACACAGATTTCGAAGATGGCAGTCTCCCCAAGATTGAAACAAGCATCAAGCATTAAAATGTTGCACTGGACGTTTTAAGTCCCTTTAATGTGCCAGAATTTTTTTCCAACTTCTTTTTTCAGAAAAATCTAGTTATTTTTAGGCTGCACAATAGCAAGCAATTGTTGGTAACACCCCCTATAGTCACACTGTACTCATGTGAGCAAATAATTTCTTTGCTACCCACAGTAGTACTATATTCTCAGTGGTTTACTGGAGTGCTTGGAGTTTTCCATTGATACTAAGTGTCACTTGTAAGTTAAGCTTCTCATATGAAGACAGCATTAACGTCTACTGTTTCATTGCACGAGTTGGATATCGACTTGGTAAAGCTTAAAAATTGATTTGCATGAGCAACATATTGGCATATTTATATCAATACTACTCCAAATAAATTATTTTTTGGTCTTAGTGATAGGTAGCTACTGTATAGAAATGCTGAGGGTTCACATCCTTAACGCTTCGGCTTAATTCATCAAGCGTTGAATGGTATGGCTCAAACATGACCTCTTCAGCAAGGATTTCACCTTCAGCTCTACCCATTGCAAAACTACCTATAAACCCAGGAACTGTCGTGCAACTGACACGATCTACTTCAGACTCTCCAGAAGCCAAATTCAAAGGAAGAGACCATAATGTTTCACCATTAGAGTTGGTCATTACAAAACCAAGGAAAGAAATAACATTCATTCCCTACAAACATGCACATTACCAGGTAACACTCATACTGGCACTGTAACACTATGTTGGTCAACACTATTCATTGACACTTGACTTGAGCAGTGACAACCAACTGCTGTCCCTTCTTCTCACCACTTTTTACCATACAGATATATAGAGAGTAACTCTAAAAAAGGAAAAGAGCAACCATTCTCAGATCTAGATGGTGCTACCATACACAGCGGATATCTAGAAATAATTATGGACTGTGCTCTTCCACTGTGACTGGCACTCCGTCAGTACTTCAATTGATAAAGCTTTACCGAGAGCTCCATTCACTGTGGTGCTTGCTCTACAGCATTATTGTAACTATCTAACCTCATGTTAAAATTTCCCTGATCTAACATATGCTGAGTAAGCATCTGTTCTAGTTGCTCAGTAGATATTGTACTCATTGGTTCAGTCCCAATAGCACTATTGCTTGACTAGACTGTACTTTCTCTAGCACAACCTGGTGCTTTACTGACATTCCGAGTACAATTAGTGTGCAAAATGTTGATAACCATGACAATTGTAGCACTGTCTTCTAAATCAGGACCTATTTACTACAGCTTTTACGTGTGCTCCTCTCTCGCACCAACAGGACATGACCCACCATTTGACAGAACATTTTGAACCTGTTTCTCTGAGCTTCTATTTTGAGGTTGCCAATTTTGCATAACTAGGCTATCGACTATACAGTCAGCTGAGCACTGGTTCTCTCCAAACTCCAACATTCTAGCATGATCATATACACAGAAAATTTCATCTGGCTTGAGTTGCACAAACCTTCTTTTGCCATTTCACATGCAAGGCCTGGAAATCATGCCCTTCAGCAACCGATCCAACTACTTCCCTTATATGCTTTACGACCTAGCTGCTGCAAATAAATACATAACTGCTCAACAGACATCTCCCCCTGCATCTTATGATGAAATTCCAAAACCACGCAATTCCTCTGTTAGGTTAAAAAATGCTCTTCAAGATTCCATAGCTACTGTAAAACTACTTCCATCTACTACACAAAATACCTCAGCTGCATTTCAATCTAGACGAAGCTTCAATTGCTTACAGCTTGTGCTCCTCAGACCATCAACTAATATAAGCGCTTTCTACTAAATTTTCAGACCGCAATTCAAAATTATCATCAGTAATCACAGGTAAAACCAGTAAACTAACAGACTTAGTCTAAGCGCTAAGACCTTCAGCTGTCTTATAAGTAACATAGCTAATTGAGCTAATACTGGATTAGAATCAGTAGCAACACCATGAATATCTTCAGACCCACCAAATACACTCATAGTTTCACTGACCATCCCTACTGAACCCACATTACTCCTACTTAGTCTAGTCCCTACCCTGACACTATACTCCTCATCCGGTGTTGGGATACCACTACCAAGCTAGTCCAGGGGTTGGCACATGGACAATAGCAGCACTTCCAGGCAGCACAGTATCCATGGCGATTAAAGATTTAGGTGATGTCACAGAAGCTAGTCCATTGGACGGTAAGGAATCTTCAACCAGCACGGTAGTTGGTACGAGGTCGCTACCAGTAGTTTCCACGTCAGTGGTACGGTGTCGCTAGCAGTAGTTCCCTCGCCAGTAGTACGGAGTCGTCGTCTCTCGATCTATTCTTATTACTCTCCCTCTTTGGCTACGATTCTCCTTCTCGAGGGCGCCGACTTTCTCTATAAGCTAGCGATTTTTCTTCTGCCGCGTATCACTAACTTCTTTCCTCTAGCGGCATTCGCGGTGAAGTACTTCAAGTTCCCGACTCAAGTTACGTAATGATTGTTTCTTAGAGACTCTAATTCTCTCCTCATAGTCATGATTTCGCTGGCGAAATCAGCGTTTAATCTCCTTAGTTCCTCTTCAAGAGCGCGGAACTCCTCTTTTGGGGCAAGTTCTCGCCTCAGTTCCTCCATTTTTCATTCGGCATGTCTCTTGTCTCGGCGTCAACGTACCAGTATTAAAAAGACGTAGTTCTCCTAGACCAAGTACCTCTGTATCAGCGAAATTACAGTGCAGCACTTCAAGTGCTCTCTTTAGACATCCAAATGCGTATTCAAGCGGAACTTTTATCACTAAGGTCAGAGACCAATCTGTCCTTTTGTATGTCTAGCAGAAATTTCAACCCGAACCTGGCTAAAGTGAAGGTGTCAAGAAAGAAGCACCCTCCACAACTATACAGTATGTGGACAGCTTCAAGCTACTGGTAGTAACCATCTCATTGGACCTATCCTGGAAACCTCACATCAGTGCCGTCACATCCACAGCCAAGAGACTTCAGGGATTCCTATACTGTGTGTTCAGGGACAGCGGTAGGGACTTCCTGTCAAGACTGTACAAGGTGGTAGTTCTGCCACACACAACTCTGCTCTTGTGTCTGGGACCCAAGTCACAAAGTTCACATCAAATTTCTGGAGAATGTGCAGGTGTTCGCAGCCAAGATTGCCATAAACTGTTGGTCACGTGATTCTAGCGTCTAGCGTCTGAGAGAGGAACTTCACTGGCCCAAACTCAGCAGTCGTCAGCAATTCCAGAAGATCTGCTTGTGTCGCAAAATCCTGTCAGACTCATCAGTTATCCCGGCAACCATCTTCAAGCCTCACCTGCGACTAACAACTCCATTCCTCTCTTCTGGCCATATGTCAGGACCCATCACCACCGCACATCCTTCATCCATTCGATAATGGATGTGTGGAACAAGGTTCCTAATAACATTGTGTCACTTCCGTCAGACAAGGCCTTCAAACGTTGCCTCGAGAACCACCTTCTTAAGTAACCAGAGAAGTCAGCATTCATTCAACTTGTTCACTCGACCTATTCAACTTATTTATTCTTATTGCATTTAGATATTTTGTGTGCTCTTTGCTTTGTATTTCCCCCACCCCTTCCCATAGGCATACCTTCGTATTAACTAGTTGGTTATGTCCTGTTTGCATTTTTGAAAAAATAAATAAAGTCCTGGCAGATTCAAATGTAACCACCTAGGCTACTTATTGAAGTGCATTTCTTTGTTGCTCTCGTACTCAGCTATAGGTTGTCCATCTTTCTTTACAGATTTAACTGTATTTTTATATCAGCCTACTTTGCAAGTCCCAAAAGTCATCACATCACTATTAGAAGAGCTTCATTGTTTTAAATTATCCAAAACAATAGTGCAGGTCAAATTTAAGCTATAAAGCTAATCATCATGATTAGAGTAGTAATGAGTTCCCTCAACAATGTGATGGAGCTCCCTATGGCAACTAATCTTCTTCCTCCTCATGTAAATATATTTTTGTGTACTTAGAGAGTAATCAAGAATACATAATTGGTTTTAAGCATAATCTTAGAAAAGTTAATACATAATAAACATTACTCTCTGAGAAGAAAACCAACAGGCTTGCTTCATACTCTAGAGGACAGTATTAATAAACATTTTTTTGACACTACAACTAGTATGATTCATTCACTTATCTTATTCATTGGTTACGAGCCTGTATAATTCTAAAGTAGGTTTACAGATGCTTTACCTTATTTTTTAAGCATCATAGTTAAATCATTCAAAAGATGATAGAAATCAAGAGAGAACTGAAATCGAGGTTACTTCAAGTTAAGGTAAGAAAAAATAACTTCTTAATACCCATAGCTGCATTGAGTGAAAGTGATTTGCTTTTGTAATTTTACTTCACTGTAGCTATAGGTTATCTATAAGTGATAATAAGCCTTGTGTAAAATAGTTCCTGTAAGCTTTATTATCACTATACTAACATGAAAACTTGATTAGTCACAGAAAGGTTCCTCTTTAATTACTATTCCAAACTTTAACCTCAATAGTTCATGTCATTGAACTTACTTCACGAGTTTTTTTATTTAGCTCACAAATGGTGAGGCCAATGTTTACAACAATTATCTTGCAATACAACTTAAAACAATTAGTGCACGGATTTTTTTTATGTGTGACATAAATTTGAAAATCTTGCAATACAACTTAAAACAATTAGTGCACGGATTTTTTTTATGTGTGACATAAATTTGAAAAGACCAAAATGAAGGTACTAGAAATAGTGGGCTGAATTTGATACCATCCCAAATGTAAAAACACAGAAATCAAGCTTCATTTCATGACAGAAATTGGTTATAAAAACAAGACATTGCACAACATAAAAGTGAAAGTACCTTAGTTCTGTATGCGATTCTTAAGTAAGTACACAGTACGACACCATCAGTGGCATGTTTTTAGAAAACATGTGGGCATAAGTAGTTTACTATAAGGTTTCCCTAAAACTACTTTCAAATTAAACGATTTGTATACTTGCGCATATATAATACTCACCTACAATCACTGGTATAGAACCCATTGTATTTAATAATTGAAGACGCAGCTCTGTATTTAATATAACCCTGTATACGGTGAATAACATCATCTTTACTATTCCTGGGTAGCATATCTGGATGTGAACCAACTAATAAAACATTAGGAGAGCATCCCTTTGGTATACAGTGGTTTTCAATAAACTGGAACCAGTAGTTGATTTTTCTAGACAAATGTTCAACATGCTGATAGAGACTTGAACTAATCATGGTTGATTAACTTACCTTTTTAATTCGTTAAAGTCATCCACCAGATTAATTAACAAAAGAAATAGCGGGGCAGATGCAAATTTTGAATGCTCTAGTAAAGCAGCATGACTGGGATGGTATTCATCATGACCAGCAAAATCATAAAATATAATTTTTCCAAACTCTGGACTATCGCACTCAAATGAAACTATACCAGTAGTGTTTGGTGCTACTGGAGTTGGGAGAAATATAGATATTTTTCTTGGTTTTTGCAATGCAGTTACCAATGTGCTTTTTCCTGATGATGAGTGACCAATCACAAATACATGCACTCTAGAATGAAGAGGATATTTGTGCACATATTCATCAAATATTTTTGACAAGCCAGTAATATTCATGCCTCCTCTAATAAGCTGTTTAACAATTGTAACATCCTTAGTTAACTCATTTGGTGACTGTCCACATAAAGTCAAACCATTAGGGTCAACTTTTTTACTTTTCATTAAAAATTTTACTACTTCTTTTCGTCCAAATTGACAAGCCACATGAAGCGGAGTGTACCCAGAATGATCATATAAAGATAGTTTGTACTTTTGATCCACAAAATATTGCACTATAACGCTATGGCCATTTCGGCAAGCATTGTGTAGTGGGGTAGATCCTGCATTATCGAATATTTCTACTTCACATCCAACAGTCTCAATAAGGTATTTGACAACCGAAATGCTTCCACCACTACAAGCAAAATGTAATGGTGTTTTGTTTAATTTATTTCTCCTAGCTGAATTTAAGCCTTGAATTTCAATAAGATATTTAACAATGCTTAAATGTCTCATAAAGCAAGCCTGATGCAAAAGGCTATCACCACTGTCATTTAATGTCATTGGATTGCATTTTAAATCGTGAATAAGGAATTTCACCATTTCTAAATGTCCACTGTTGGTTGCTGTAAAGATGGGAGTTATATTGTGGCTGTTAGGTTCAGTTGCACTAACATTGTAGTGACTGTGTAAGTATTGGGCTACTGCAATATGACCTCTGGCACATGCTACCTGAAGTAGAGTATGACCTTTATCTGTAACAAGGTGTGGATCACTGCCAGGATAGTGATCAATGAGAAGCTTGATCACTTTAAGATGTCCTTTTTTGCAAGCCCAATACAGAGGTGGCCTATAAATTGTTTCTAATTTGTCTCTAGGGAAAGTAGGTTGACTCACTATTTTTAGTAGGTATTCAATTTCATCGACATCACCCTCTTCACAAGCCCGAACGAATCTCGCCATAGTATCACTGTGGTGCTCCATTGCTAGTGTTGATCCGGTCACACAAATTAAAACAGAGCCCTTTTCGGTTTTTAAACGTTGATTGGGCTGCCTAGTAGTGCATAAATAAGCCGTGACTCGCGTGAGCAAGTAACACACTTTCACTTTCCTTCTGATTAGTATTATAGCATGAACGGACCTGACCGGCGCGCACTAACCAAATCTAACGCACTGTGCGCACTTCCCTTTGCTCGCACTATTCAGGCTTTAGCTATAACGTTTAACTTAGCAATCTTCACAACCTTGTAAGCGTTATTAGCCTCTAAATACTTCAAGGAAAAAGTGAGTGTTAGTAAGTGAATAAAAAAAATAAAAAAACCTGGAACTTATTTATGTAGCTAGCTACTTAGCTACTTAATCGTACTTACTTAACTAATTACTTACTTGCCTCACTTACCTACTGACTTGCTCCTTGTTTACTTACATACTTACTTAATTACCTACTGCCCAAACACCAAAACAGAATTTTAAAAAGACATAATTCAAGAGTGCAAAAAGCTGACAAATAGTATAAGCATGATGAAGTTGCAGTTAGACAGCTCTTATTACAGCTCACAAATACAAAATGAAGCAGGTTTGAAGTAATATAAATGTATGATTGCTATTCATACTGTACGATTCATACTGTACGAGTTTACTTCATTAATTTTACAGTATTCTATTTTTTTAAGCACAGTCTTACTAATGTTTTCAGTATAAGTGATCTATCAGAACTGAAGTTAATCCTATGTGAAAAATGTGTGTGGCAACATCTTCAGCTTGCCATTAGTTATGAGTACAAGTCACTGAAATATTTGAAAAGTGCAGTTTAGATTCAGCCAGTTGTAGAATAGGAATAAAGGGGATTTAGTGTGTGTAGTAAAATTATCATTACATTTTTTTTTTAATGTTTAAAGCCTTACTCACATCAGTCTGATAGTGGAATATGAGGTAATCATATTGATGGCAAGTATTAGCGTCGGGTCATAATATTACAAAAGGAAAAATTAGAGAGATAAAATACATTGAGTTATTTATGAGATCAATAGGTTTGTCTTCTTGTTCAACCCCGCATTTGAATGATTATAGCTAATTTATGAGTGTTCATGTAAATTGTAAAAAAGTAATAATTAATATAAGTAAGCATGTCAGTAAGACAATAAGTAAGTCAGTCAATAAGTAAGTCAGTCAGAAAAAGTTCAGCTAACTTCTCAATTGATAATGCTGTTTAATTGGCTGACAACTTGGTCTAGACCAGTTTAAGTAAACATTGCAAGCATACACATAGAAATGCTGATGAAATGTAGGATGTGATAATGAACTAAGTAAATTATTGTCATGTTGAATTAAAGCAAAATATACATAGTAATAAGAAGCACATAAATGAGTTAATACAAAAAAAAACTCTCTGTAAACTTATTTCTTTGACTCACTTTCCAACACCTTGGACACCATAGCCAACTGTTCCCTGGGGTTTTTGATGTAAGCCAAGTTTCACATTTCCATCACCCCAGCATTTGAATAGTGGCATCTCCTAATTATAGATGAACAGCTATAATTTCTGCATCACTATGGAAGCTGTGGCCTGAGTAATGTGTACTGTCCACTCTAGACTGATCCAGAGCTTGTTTCACTTCAGCCACAAAAGGTTACCCAGTAATTGGCTTGCCACTGTTGAATTTAAAAAGGGGGCTAAGAGCCGGCCCTCTGCTTATTCACATAGATCAGTACTGCTTGTACTAGGCATGATGGGCCATTTGGTTCTCCCTACAAACACCTCAACCCCCATGCTAAATGGGTTAGTTTTGGATTCCCTCCACCTCCCCAAGTCTACCTTCAGCACTGCAAATTTGTCTAGTTGGCGGCGGATTCTCATCGTGATCAATTTAAGCTATCCTTAACAAATGAATATGTGGATGGGCCCTCATCTTGTTCTGATATTAGTTTCCTCTAGTACTTGCCTCATTATACTGACAATCCTACGGCATTCTGGTGAAGTTGGAATGCTAGGTAAAAAAATCATCAACGTAATGATCTGTCCATGATGTCCCTCTTGCTGCATGATCCATTGGACTGCATCAGTAACTGCTGTGAAGAGCAATAAAGCTGACTGTAAGCCAACTGCTAGCACTGTGTCAACAAACATCCTACCCTTCCCAGCTCATTACAAGTAAGTGCCTATCTAGAGGGTGCATTGGGGTGATTCTATAGGCATATTTTTGCCATGGTGTTCCTGCCCCCTTTTTTTTATCACTGCAGCTATCGTATCCATAGAAATATAAGAGAGCGATGGAAATTCTTTTTCAGATTTCATTATTTACACTAGGCCCTTTGGTGTTGAAAAATCTAGTATAAGGTCATTCACTTTATTCTTTTATGGAACGACACCTTCTTTTCTATCCAAGTGATACGTCTATAGGCCAGCTTTTCTAATAGATAATCAGATATCACACATATTTATGTTCACTAGCTGACACCATGTTCTTCACCTGTGCTCTCAACTACTTTTTGCTATGGAAATCAAACTTGAATCCTACCGGGATTCTTTGCACACAGTCTGCAAACCATCTCTGTACGGGTGGTCCCACATCATTCATGTGTGATTAACATGCCAACCATCGATATTTCTATATTACAGAAGTGTGGATTAATAATCGACTGAGTCTGATTATTTGTACTATTATACATATAATCAAGCATTATTCTAAGACATTGACCACATTGTATTTATTATTTTCTACTCCCTTATTTTTAACTTGAGTTCTGGGTAGGGTTTTACACATTAGCAAACGAATTAAAAAGATAAGTTAATCAACCATGATTAGTTAAAGTCTCTATCAGAATTATACCAACTGTGTCTTTAGTTCAGTGGTCACACAAATATCTACCCTCTACTATGTTCCCCAGACTCTCTTTACCCCTCCCATCATCTCCAAAATCTGAAAGAAGATCACGTCCACCAGAGTACTGAGGCTTAGTTCAGTTGCAATAAAGTAAGTTTTCAGGCTGAACAATCTTTCAAAACAACATACAGACTCCGAATTGACTGGCTGGCTGTGGGTCTGGTAATATATATACACACAAGTCCATAGAGTGATACAACAAAACAGTATGACATGCATCATGCAGTTAAAGTTCAGTCACATACACACACACACACACAAATGAGTTATCTTCTTATACTGTGGGATGTCCTTTTGTGGTGACCACATCTCCCCCTCTTCTGGAGACTGAAGTCCAGACTGATCCCATAATTGTCTCAAGAGAGCATCTGCTAAGATGTTCTCTTTTCCTGATCTATAATGACAAGTAGTAAAGTTTAAATCCTTTCGCACCATAGCCCACCTCGATAAACGTGTGTTCATATATGTGGATGTCATCAACTTACACAGACCCTGGTGATGTGTGTGAAGGTCAAATTTTCATCCATGGAGATAACCCTCAAAATGCTGAATGGTTCTACAACTGCCAGACATTCAAGCTCCAATGCTGAATATTTGGCCTCTCTCGGCTGCAGTTGGCATGAGAAGCTCACTGGCAGCTCCTTACTATTCCTGCTAACACATAACACACCACCAACTCCACATACATCGATTACAAAAATAAATGAATCATGACGCGATGGTAAAGTAAGAGTGACTTCATTCGAAATAGAACTGATGATTGAAGAGGAATGAATTGTCAGTAATATTTCATGGCACCCAGAAATAAATCTGTCTTATAATTGCAGGTTTTTTCTAGTTAATAAAAGACTGAACTCTAGCATTTGCTAACAACATAACGCAAGAATTCTATCTCATTGGAAGCCCCCACAGACTCAGATTCTTTTGCAGTTAACCCAGATCTTTTCAAGGCATCCAAAACCATACTGATATGACAGAGGTAACCATCCCAAGAAGTACTAAAAAAATGATGATATAATCAATGTAGGGTGACAAAAACTGTTCACATTCGTCTAAAACTTTCACCATCGCTGGCATGAAAGATACCAGGGCATTTTTTAATCTAAACGGCATGTGCATAAATTCTTATTTCCTGAATGGGATCAAGAATGCTGCTTTAGGTCTATCCTGTAGTTTTATGAAAATTTGATAGAAACATTTCGCCAAGTCAATTTTGGAGAAAACGCTTGCTTCTCCTAACTGTTCTAGAATTTCCTCAATTAGAGGCATGTAGAAAGGGTCCTGGGTTGTGGTTGCATTTAATTTCCAAAAATCCACACAGAACTGCCTAATAGGTACTATTGGGAACGCCCACAAATTCATAGACTTAGTTATAATACCTGCTTCAAGAAGCACATCCAGCTCTTCTCTCACTTTCTGTTTCACTTCAAGAGGAATTCCATAAGGATGACACAATAGGCAAGTCTGCTGTAGTGTTGATAGCATGTTCAACTAGAGTGGTGTGACCAGGCTGATAGAGAAACTGAGGCATGTTTTTTGTAAAACTGTTTGTAGTTGAGATGCCCTAAGATCACACAGTTTAGGAGGTCTAACACACTCTGTCTCCTGCTTATTCTCCTCACCATCAACCAAAACGACAAACCTTGTATAGGCAAATCACTATCATTCCAGGTTTTCAGATTATTAATTAACATGCACTATTCTAGACTTCTTTCTTCCTTACTTTCCAAACATATTCATAATTAACTAAACCGACTCTCTTGTTCACAGTGAAAATCCCTAACCAAGCATGCTCCAATTAGGAATGTATTCCAGGCCGATGAAACAACACCTGGTCCCCAACATTGAATTCTCTTAAAAATTTTAACTCTTCTTTCACTCTTTGGTCTTGTTTGACCTTCTCAAACTTGTCACGCAAAGTGTCTCTGATTATATCCTCTTGTAGCTTTTCCATCCAATTTAACTGGCTCCAATGGCTTTTTCCCACCAAGAATTGTACAAAAATTCCAGTAAGTGTGGCATGCTCTTTCCAAAGACTATTTCATATGGCGATAGCCCACAGTCTCTATTAGGCATATTCCAAAAAAGCAAACAAACATTTGGCCAACAGACCCATCAATTTCAAATAAGACATTGAGCTCTTCATCTTCACCACTCACACTGGCTCTGCGAAGACTTCCTTTTGCCCATGTCATCCTTAGAGTCAATGTTTGCAGGTATTGCATCATACAGCTCATTCAAACTCTTCACGAAGAGTGCATCTTACTCCATTGTGTCCTACCCTCTCATGCAATCAGAATTATCAGCCTGGTCAGACAGTGATCTCGAATCAGCAGCACCAGATACTTTCATAGTATGCCACATTTGCTTCAGCAAATCGTCCCTCACACTCCAGATCCCATGAGAATCTAGGAACAGGTTAAATTACTTCCGCCCTGACTGTGTTTCAACAATCCACAGCCTCTCTGCTTCAACAATCAGGTAAGGCAGGTTGAAAGCTTCCACCTTTCTAATTACGGTAACCTAATGATGAACTTCATAATGCCGTTGTCTCCTAAACAATCTTGCCAATGAAGACACTTCATGAGAACATCAATGCCAGCAACAGGCCTAGAATTCATGATCCTTTCACTTCAACAATGCAGTCATCAATCATAACAGTTGTTGGCAGATCTTCAAACTCCAACAACCAGATTGATCCTAGTGCATTATCTGACAGCTCAAGTGTTGTGAGACTTCTGAAAAGCAGATCAACTGGGTTCTCTTTCCTTGCACAGTGTCTCCAAGATTCCTTCATAGTGTGCTTGAGAATCTCATTCACCCTATTTTGTACAAATGGTCTCCTCTGCTTTCCATGTCAACAAATCCAATACAATCCCACCTCAGAATCGCTGTAGTAATGTAGAGAGATTAACTTATTGAGAAAAAAAGAGTACCCATTATAGTTTACATGAGTTGAACCTATACCAAAGCTACACATACTCCAGTCTGGGATGGTTTGGTTTCATACAGGTGCAACACAAGTCTTGGGAGCACAAACTGCACATATGTCTGTGTGGGCATTTGTATGATCAGGTATACATATGATTTCTTAAAAGCATCACAAAAGCCGTGCAGACAACAGATTTGCACTTTATCATTCACATTGTTGAAATAGCTCCTGGGGAATAGAGATAGGTTGAGCTTCGTCCAATTCAGAAACAAGACTATGCCATTTCTCTGCCTAAGCTTCTTTTAACAGTTGGTCCGGTCTACCTGTGATTCACAATCTCCAATATCAAAACCTTCAATTTTACAACGATAGAAGGGAAAACTCCAACTGGGTCGTGAAATCACCCAACGGTATTCACAATATTCCTCTTAATGAACAGCAAACTCCGCAATTTCGTTTAAGTCAATTAGAAAGGGTATTCCAGCAAACAGAATCTTCTTCTCATTTTGTTGGTTGGCAGTGCTCCTCCTAGTGTTGTCTTGGCAAAAGCCTTGTCTAGGTTGCCATTCACAGACTATTCACATTTTCAGTTGGTCAATCCTGGCTTGTAACATTGAGGGACTCAAAATAAACTTTTCGAGATAAGATATCCTTAGACTCACGATACAATTTGTAGGCACTCTCTTCATCCTCTGCCCCAATACATCATTTATGTAGATAGCCTGGTGTGTAAGTGGTTAAAATTGCTCCAATGAATGTTTGGCTGTAACATTCAAGAAAAATAGACTAGAAGACAGTCCAAAGACCACACGTGCAAATCACAATTATACTACAGTGGGCTCCTTAAAAAGGCATTATTGAACCAGAAAAATCTCAGCACACGCCCTGTCTTGTTCGGCAATAGAAATCATCAGGAAAGCCTTTTAAATATCGGCTTTGAGGGGAATTTTCCACACTCAAAACCACAACAAGATGTGAAGTATCTTCTGGTTGAATATGGGACCTGGATACAAGCATTCATTAAGAGAAGGGCCAGAGGAACAAGCAGACACATCATAGATGATTCTGACCTTGGTGGTCTTATTGTCTTGCCTCACAACAGGGTGATGGGGCAAATAATGAAGTTTCTGTGCATTAATTTCTTGTGGATCCACAATCTGGATAATGCTCCTCTGCAGTTGCTCCTGAATTATCCTATTTTACTTTTGAAGAATAGTAGGAGTTTGACTGAGTTACCTGTTTGACCCCTAAATCTCCTTGAACCCAGCTCATAGTTGTCGGGCAAAGGTACATGATAGCCTCTCTATGGCAGAGAAACTTCATACCTTCTTTGCACTGAATTTGTTGTTAAACTCCTCTATAAGAGGATCCTCCTAAACACTCATTTCCAATGACTCTAGATTCCAGAATGTGTAAAAGCGGTCATCCAACATATTTAGAATGTCAGGCTCTGTATTTATCCTGAGTGTGTGGGTATTAGTGAGGTTAACTGCATATGTGTTCTCACTGCACTGGCAATGGACACAGGGCCAGACAACACATATACCAATTTGATTTAGATCACAACAAGTCCATTTTAACCATGCTGATGACTCAAGTCATTAGCATCCAATAGTAATCAGACCCAACCAGTATGTTGACTTCCATAGAAATGCTTCAATCAGATTTGTCGGCTAACTCAAGTCGAGATAAATGTTCGGAGTTCTTTTGGCGGAGCAAGATAGGTTGTACTGACAGAGGCTTGCAAATATATAAAACAGCAACAGAGTGAGTACAATATCAGGTCCAAGCCATCGATTTCACAAGTCTGAGTTCAACTTCTTTTGCTGCCAAAGACAGCAATAGCCAGTTGACACTCATATTCTGGCACAAGATACAATGCCTCCTTGGCACAACTTAAAAAGGTAGGAATCCCACTGTTAAGGATCAACCTCCTATCAACCTCCTTTGGGGTTGTTTTGGGTTGTAAATGCTCACAAGGGTGGTCCGCAGCAAAACAGATTTGGTTGGATACAGCCAACAGCAAAGACAATGAAAAGCTAGGTTTCTAGATTCAATCTGGTTCCCCCCACCACTTGTAAACTGATGGATTAGTGCTACTGAGTTTGCTGACAACAATCCAGTTCCCCCACACGCTGTGGAGTGAGCAATGGTACAACTGAGCTTGCTGACAACAATCCCAAACCTGTCATAAACTGAGGAATTGATACAACTGAGCTTGATAACAACTCCCTAGATGTTCCATTGGTAACATTTCAGGGATTCAGAAAAGCAAATACTTCTATGGTGTTTGCCCTTGCAGCTGTGGCACTTTAAAGCAGATCTACAATTGTGACCTATGACCCTATGTTGACACAGTAGCATTGTCCACTCTTCCTCAAGATCTTATTCACTCCTCAAGATCTAGAACACTTTTGCAGTCATGGCCCTGCTGTTTACAATATGTAATCCACCACCTTGCTGCAAAAAAAGGTTTTAAATTCTCTCTGTTTTGAATGCTTGTTTGACCCAACTGGAGATGGAGAGAGAGGTGCTTGGGTTAAATAAGGTAGATTTAGTAATTATACTTGCATTCCTTTCTTTGTTTTGCATTGCACTTCCTCCTACTCATCTCTTGCCACCACTCCTCTCTAATCACTCATGCAGAGCATGCAGTGTCCAGTCATCTTCAGATATTCTTGACTCACTAGGAGACATAACTCATCGGGCAGCTTACTTAGCAAAACAGTAGATAGTAGGCTTCCATGTTTTAAAATCAACTGTGAGTAATTTCAATCCACAAATATTCCCTTCTACTCAATCATATAAGCGTAAAGCCTAAACAAGATTGTCCGTAAGAATTCAGGTTTAGTAGGAAGTACATGTGCATGCTAACAATTTGTTGCTCACTGCCAAACCTCTTCTGAAGAATTTCAACAGTCTCTGCATAATTTCCTTCTGTCAGTGGAAGTCCAGAAAGGGCCTTGTGGGGCTATAGCAACCATGCCTTCTAACATAATAAACAGACATATTCCTGACGTTCGTTTGTACATGTGTATCTATGTCAGTGTTCCACTTCTTGTGCATTTATTTTTTAGTCTGAGCATGACTGGGTGTGTCACACACACTCACTGCCTATTTTCTATTTGTGTTTCACCCGTAGGTGGAAAATATATAAGACTGAGCCATCCATGGTTTCATTTAGATCCTATTAAACCTGGTCTACAACTAAGCATATTATTTTTACCTGTACGACTTACTCTGTCTACTCTGCCAGTGCAACCCACCTCGAATTGCACTACAGTCTAACAGCAGAACCAAGAAACCCAAATCAGAGGAGGACATTATCATCTTGCTGTCTATTTATTTCACTTTGTGGTCACTTAAGCATTTAATTTTTTCTTTGTTTGTGTACAGCTGGCATTTTGGCTGCTAGTCAATCTGGAAGGGTGCCCAATGATGACTGACAAAGACAACAAGACTCCCGATTTTAATTCATCAGATTCCTCAACTGGAGAGCACCTACATCTGCAAAGATTAGTTAATGAAGACCTGTCTGTCGTGGAGGACAACCATGAGAATTCCGGCTTCTGTCTAGGTGATTACCACCAGCAATAGGCCAACTGCTGGTATTCCTCTTCCTGAAGCAGCAGCTAATCCTCTGAGCTCTATGACTGACATGCTCACTTTGATGACAGAGATGGTTAGAAATCGTGTCAGCATGATAGAGAATCAGAGACAGGATACCCAGAAAGCAGAAGAAAAGCGTCAGCAAGAGCAACAACAAGCGGAAGAGAAAAGAGAAAAAGTAAATGATAGTTAGCATTTGATTGAGTTTGAACGGGTAGAAGCAAGGCACAGGAAATAATAGCATGACCTCGTTGAAGAGCAGAAACATTGTTACAAGGAGGCCTACCAGGATCAGAACAGAAGTTGGTTGAGGCAGCTAATGCACAAAGAATAAAGGAGACTGAGGTGGCTCTCAGACAGCTGAGTTACAAAGACGAAGTGAGCGCCAGGAAGATATTGAGAGGCAGAAGGAAAAGTGGCAAGCTGATATTGCATGACAAAAGGAAAAGGCTGCAATTCCCAAGAATGAATGGATTTATCGCCTGAAGTCAGCTCACTGGAGACTACGCAGAGCTGTTACATACTTCCGACTACCTGAGGACACCTTTTATAAGGAGGCAAGACAGCTATTATTAGAAGCGGGTGGCTACACCCAAGTGGCAGCAGGACATCAGCTATTTAACCCTGACATTAGAAAGTTAGAGAGACTGACACAGCTTCAACTTTTTTACTCACCTTAAACTCGTATTAAGAGGATGGGTGACAGCTGTTTGCTCAGCAGCAGGTTGAGTTGCTTGATTAGAAGAGGATGGAGTGGCAACAGCAGGAAGGAGATCCAAATGTGCAGGCTTATGGCAACAGCAGGAAGGAGATCTTAATATGCAGGCTTGAGGTGATCAACTGACACAGTATATAAGTATCTATTATGGTCAAGTGTATAAAACTTTTTCAGAGGGTTAACAACTCTGTAAGGGCCATCATAAGGTGGTTATAAACGTGCATCATGCCTGAAAAACACATGAGAAGTGTTGGCGAGTGAGGAGCTGTTGTCAGCTATGTTTTGTGGTGGCTGCCTCAGAGGTGCTGCACATAGTGACCTCATGGTAGCCTTGAGTTGTGAAGCATAGTTACAAAAGAATCAGGGAAGCTGTTTACACCAGAAGAAAATAATTCTTCTGGAAGACGAAAAATATAACCGTAAACCAGCTCAGCAGAAAAACATTCTCTGTCTTATTTGAGTGATGAGCATATGCCAAGTAGCACTAGTGGTAATACTTCTGTCCAGCAATCCAGATGCGGATAAGATTTAAAAGAAAACTTGAGTTGCCGATGCTTGATATTGGGTGATACGCTGTTGTACGTAAGAGTTTGGTGCCTAGAAGAGCAGTAAATTCAGACCAATGTTGTGGCTCCAACTGTGTCTCCCTCTCCGTGGTTGTAGGTGTGATTTCTGACATTGAAGACATGTGCATAACCATGAATGAACGAACATCTGAGTTAATACTCGGTCATATGAATTTGTTGGTCATCATACACCGAGTTACTCGAATCCCAGGGTGTGAGAAGGAGAGAAGGCTAATGAAGATGGCCGTCGAAACTGCTTAGGCTCCAATGGGCATGGTGTACAAGTGGACATGTCACACAGGATGACTGGACCATCTGAAAGAGCAAGGGGAATTCGCTGCAGTGTAGGAAACAGTTTGACTCAAGTTACACAATGCATTTTTTTGTACCTTTACATGTCCCAGATCAAGAAACTGAATGATGCCACTCTGGCATCTTTGAGAATTTTCGCTAGAGTGTGAATTAAAAATATTCTATAGGGGATACACTTCAGTTGCTAGAATTTGCAAAAAGGCACTTTTTCATATAAACCAACTCAAGGATTCCAATTCTGTTATTAGTTTAATGATACGACACTGTTTTGACAAACAAAAACAAAAAATCAGTATGGCTGCCAACTGACAAGGGATACTCTCAATTATCTGTTAATTTAGAAGTCTATGGCTTCTACACTATCCCACTGGAGGCTGGTGTGATTATCATTCACCAGTTGTATGAATTAGTATAGTGATCAACAGTGCTTCACTTTAGTGTATGATGACACTGATGTTTTCCTGCAGTTCATTATAGAAGGCATACATTGAGTACCAGCAGTGAAAGAACACCTGCATGAGGACATTGGACAGACTGCCAAGAAGCTTGCTGCAATAGCAGATGCTGGACAGAAGCTATTTCATTAGGCGCACGGATTGGGTAGCTACAGAGCTCCCATATACCCGTATTTTTTAAGCAAGTGGCATACGGAATCATCTAAAAACGAAATTAAACTCCAGTGAACAACTACTCCTATTAAATTTCAGAGCATGAATGCATTAACTAACAAGAAAATGTGTTGTCAGTACCTTATTAGCTAATCAGAATGATTAGTACTATAAGTTTTGACACCGCTTTTAGTAGGAATGAACTAAATTCTCACATACATCTTCAGCTCTTAAAAGTTTGAAATTTTTTGTAAAATATAGTATATAGCTAATTAAATACTATATAATTATGTTAAAAGATGTGTATATTATATTATTACCAAAATACGAAACAAAAAAGGGTTACATTTTTTACTTGAACAGAATTACATATCGTAATAGGAAATGTGTAAAAACTTTCAATTAATATACCTCTCAAAAAATGCGCTCAAACCCCCTAGGGTGAAAAAGCTAAAAAAGAACTTAGTTACTATATAGCTAAATAATAATGTTTTAGATATTCAGGTACAAGGTGGTCCGTCCTCCAAAGTTTGGAATGGAAATTACCCCTGATTATAATCACCACCACTAATTTTGATGTTTTGCTTCTTTATACAATTGCAAAACAGTCCATCTTCAAACTATTGTTTCAAGCCAGACCATTTCCAAGTAACGTAGTGAGTCTTACTGGTCCAAGGTTATGATCATAACCTTTGTTAGTAAGCCCATCACAAAAAATTGATTGTTGGGGTCGTAAATCCCAACACTAGGTTTTGAAATAGTAATCGAAGGACCAGCTCTGTGATAATTCACTGAGCAGTAGAAATAAAGTTTCAATTGGTTAAATCACGATAGGGAATATAAATATAACATGCTAGAACAATAGTAAATGAGTAAAGTAGCGTAACTAAGGTGAATGAAAAAGTTTGTGCATTATAAACGTTCGCGTTGACAACTCGAAACATAAACGAAGACATCGACGAAGACGACCATGACATTACCCGTTCACGTAGGCGCCATCTGGTCTGACCTAGACTTGTTGGGGGGGGGGGGGGGGGGGGGGGGGGGGAGGGGGGGGGGAGGGAAGGGCTGATCCTCTACAATGAGGATTAGTCTGTTTGTAGCTCTTGTGTACGTCTTTCTTTGACAGAGGAGATCGACAGTTCGTGTCAGTCCATCATCACCTGGAAATATCTTTGTCACCCTTGCCAAGGGACAGTCACGATTGAATAGGAGTTCATCTTTTAGCAGGACTATATCTCCCATAGTCCCACCTTATAATTGTGTGTGGGCCTCTTCCACTTATACCGAGCCGTCAGAGATTGCAAATATCGGGTTTTCTAGGCTGACCAAAGTTATCTTTTGAGGCGTTGTATTAAGTTCCACTTTTTGAGCAAGGAAGTATGAACCTCGGCACCTTGTTCATGAACTGGAGGAGCTAGTAGAGGACGGCCTATCAAAAAATGACCTGGTGTGAGTGCTAATGTATCATCAGCATCAGTAGAGTTGACTGGTATTAATGGACAGGAATTGAGAATAGCCTCAGCTTCTGTAAGGATAATGTAGAGTTCATTGAAGGTGAGCAAATAGGGTGACATGCGCTTCCTGAGGAGCGTCTTCATACTTTTTACCCCAGCTTCCCAAAGTCCTCCATGGTGTGGAGCTCTGGGAGGACTAAAATGCCATTGTAGGGATGTCCTGGTAGCTTCATATGAAATAGCTTTGGCTGTGGATGGTGACGACAGTAACTTTTTAATTTCTTTTATTTCATTGTTAACACCGACAAAGTTTGTGCCATTATCAGAGAAAAGGTGTAGAGGAGTACCTCTCCGAGCTGTGAAGCGATGAAATGCAGCCATAAATTCCTCCGTGGTGAGATCGGCACAAAGTTCAATGTGAACAGCCTTAGTGGTTAGACAAATAAAAAGACAGGCATAACACTTGACTCTGGTAGGCTTGCGAAATTTTACTTGGCGAATATAGAATAATCCTGCGAAATCCATTCCAGTATGCTCAAATGGTGGTGCTGGTGTAGTTACCGACAGTGGTAGCATTCCCATTATCTGGTTTAGAGGTCGAGAGTACGCTTTTCGGCATGTAGGATGACGGCTAATAAGCTTGAGAAAATTTCTTAGGCCAGAGATGTAATATGTCTTTAGAATCACAGACATGAGAGCAGATATACCAGCATGTTTATATGTAATATGTAGAGTAGAAAAGAAAAGTTTAGTGAGAGTAGAGTTTAAAGACAGGAGTATTAGAGAGCGTGAAGAGAGGGGAAAGTCAGGATCTCGAACTCTACCACTGATTCTGATAAGCTGATCAGCACTCAGTGAAATGTCAAACTTTGAGAGCGAGTGATGAACGGGTAGACTACGTCCACACCGTATAGACTCAAAGACTTCTGCATGAGTCATCCTCTGTGCCACTCGAAGAAGACATAGTTTAGCAGCTTGAAGTTTTTCTGAGGTGAGTACACTAGACAAAATATGAGATTTAGTTCGAACATTATGAAGAAATCTCTTGATCCACGATACCACACGTGTTAATTTGTCGAAAGAAGAGTAACGAGTCCAGAGAGAAAAATCGGGATCAGGTTCGATTATTTGTACTGTAGCAACAATGGTAGCTCGAATGTCAGGTACTTCTTCTGAGCTTGTTGAAGGTATCTGTGGCCATGAGGACTGAGGAAGGCGTAGCCATGGAGGGCCTTTCCACCACAAGGATGAAGAAATCAAGTTGCACGAATCCACTCCTAGACTAGCCAAGTCAGCTGGGTTGTCCTGAGTAGGAACGTGCCGCCAATGATCAGCAGGTATCATTTGTTGAATTGAGGCAACTCGATGCAAGACAAACGTCTTCAGTGTGGCTGGGTTCTTATGAAACCAGCATAGGACTATCCTGGAATCGCTCCATGCATATCTGAGAGAGAGGAATAGAAAGATCATGAGATACAGACCGTAAATGTTTAGACAGTAAATGTGCTGCAACCAGTTCTAGCCTAGGTATAGTTACAGATTTGAGTGGGGTTACCCTTGACTTGGAAGTTACAAGTGTGATTGATACAGTTTCATCTTCGTGCGTAGTTCTAAGATACACCACAGCATCATAGGCGGAAGTAGAGGCATCTGAAAAGCCGTGAAGAAACTGGTTACTAATCGGAACATCCGATAGTACAAGTCGCCGTGGAATCGGATAAGAAGAGAGAGCTGATAGTGTTGAAATCCACTGCTTCCATTTTTTGGAAATTTTATCTCTGGATCGTCCCAAGAGAGATTTAACTTCCATAGTTCCTGTAGAAGAATTTTGGATGGTACCGTAGCTGGAGAATAAAATCCCATAATATCGAACACTTTGGCAGAAATAGAGGCTATTTCACGCTTGGTTACAGGAAGATCATCATTGACAAAAGGAACAGATACATAAAAGTTATCCTTGCTCACGTCCCAGTGAATACCAAGTGTTTTGGATGCTGACAAGGGAGAAGGTAAATGAAGGTCAGCTAGCTCTCTTAAATCTTCTGGTATAGTTTCCAGAAATGAGAGATCATTGCTTTGCCACTTTCTCAGAATCATTCTGGCTGATTTGAGCAAACGACAGAGCTCCTGTCTGATTTTGTCAGCTTCTTGAAGAGTAGATGCTCCTAATAAGAAATCATCAACATAAAACGAAGTGAGAATTGAGTGAGAAGCCAAAGGATGGGTGTCTTTGTTAAATTCAGCTAAGTGGTGAAGAACTTTTGTGGCTAGGAATGGTGATGGCTTGACACCAAATGTTAGTCTCTTCATTCGGTAGTCCCTGATCTGTCCCTGGTCATCATGTAAGAGAAAACGGTGAAGGTCTCTGTCTTGAGGTTGAAGAGCTATTCCCCGAAACATCTTGTTGATGTCAGCGCTGAATGCTATTCGGTGTAAGCTAAATTTTACAAGTATAGTAGTGAGGAGAGGATATAGGTTGGGTCCAGTAAGCAGTAGATCATTAAGAGAGGTACCGGAGGATGAGTTAGCAGACGCATCGAAGATTGCGTGTAGTTTCGTAGTAGTGGATGAATCTTTGAAAACACCACAAGTGGGCAGATAGAATACATACTTTGGAGGGTTTTCAAGGTCATATTGAGGAACTAATTCCGCATGATCAAGGGTGAGGTACTCTTTCAACACAGCATTGATGTGGGCTCCCCAAGACAAGGAAGCCCACATTCATGAGAAGGAGATAGAGAACGTTTCGTGTGTTGATTAGTTGTTAATGAGTTGTGTACTGTTGGTTGTCTTACGTGTTCATTTCCCGTGGGTGGAGTCATACATTTCATATAAAACCACCCACAATCATTCTTGTTTCAGTCTGTTCTAATATCAAATTAAATTCGTTTAGGGAGATTTGCTTCGGCGTCAGACCTGGTGGCAGCGCATTATAAGCTGTCTTCCTTAACGTGTGCGAGATCGACAGTCTTTCGGAGCTTAGATCCCCACATATTTTGGTGGCAGCGGTGGGATCGGAAAGGAAGACATTCCCCACCGGACCACAAAGAACCCGAGTGGAGACATCCACAGTACCAACTTAGTCTACGGACAAAGAACAAACTGGGAGAGGAGACGTCCCCGACCAGGAACTCAGTCTACGGATTGAACGACAAGCTGACTTGCTATGGCAGAGGAAGCAACCCGAACGGAACTCAGTTTACGGATAGAGTACGAGCTGACTTGCTGCGGCAGAGGAAGCAACACGTGAAGCTTGCCTTGGCAGAGCGCACAGTCTTCGGATAACCCCTAATAGCGGAGACAGGGTCCCCCTACCTGTTGACGTGTGGTGCTGAGTAACTCTGGTTGTGTGTGTGTGTGGTGTAATTTTTTCCCCTTGAATTGTAAAAGCTGAAGTGTGAATTATTTTTGTGGATTTATTTGGTGTTTTGAAGTCTCTCATATTTATTTTTGTATCATTTGTCTGTAGGTCCCCGACGGAAGCTTGGGTCACCGGCTTATGTCGGATCCCAGACAAGTGGGGAATAGGAGAAAGACAGCCACCAAACGGTTGCCCGCGGTTGCCGCCGGTGACCAGCCTTACCGTCCCTCGTGCAGGTCGACTGCTTCTGAGCAGTCCCCCTATCTGACGCGCCCTGCTGAGGTGCAGTACGCCGAAGGGGTGCTCTCGGACGAAGAGGAAGGTGAGAAGAGAAGGGTCGTTGAAGAGAAGGGTCGTTGGAGAGGAGGAAGTGGTAGAGAAGAAGGTTGTGGCGGTGAGCAAGAAGAAGATGGCTAGGAGATCAGAGGAGGTTGATTTGGGTACTTTGATGAAACTGATGCTTGAGAGAGATGAAAGGTAGAGAGAGCGAGATGATGAAAGAAGACGGGAGTATGAGGATAGAAGGAGGGGTGAGGAAGCAGAGAGACAGAGACGAAGAGATGAGGAAGATGCTAGAAGAAGAGATGAAGAGGATAGAAGGAGAGAAGAGTCTAATTGGAGAAGGGATGAAGAGGGGCGGAGACAAGCTAGAAGGGAGGAAGAGGAAAAGGCTAGAGAGAAGAAGGAGTTGTTGCAAGAGAAGTTGAAATGGTTAGGTGTATATAAGGATGGGAGTGAGCTGGGAGCTTTCTTAGAGAAGTTCGAAAGGATAATGAGGGAGAGTGGTATTGGTGTAGAGTGTTGGGCGGAGAGATTATATCCTAGGCTGCCTGAGCGATTGTGTGTGAGGGTAGCTCAGCTAAGGGATGATGGTTCAGAGTATGCGGAGGTGAAGGGAGTGTTGATGAAGGCAGCGGGTGAAACTGCCATTACTTATGGAAATCAGCTATTTGAAGCTACAAGTGATACCTTTAAAGGGATGAGTGCGAATACTATGGTCGAGTGGATGAGAAGAACTGTGAAGGGCACATGTCAGGGATGTAAGACGTTAGATGAGTGTGTTCTGGCCATTGCTTTGGCGCTGACCAGACGAGTGTTGCCCCAGAGCGGGAAAATGTTCTTGGAAAATCGGGTTATTAAGGATTGGGGGGCGTATCAGGAGGCATTAGAGGATTGGATGGCTGGGAGGCAAAAGGGAAACTATTTCAAACCTTTGGGGAGTGGTTATGTTGAGAGTAATAGGAATTTTAGAGGGAAGGATAGTAGTTATGGGCGTGACCCAGGATTTGCGAGTGGTGGGAAAAGAGATAAGGTGGGTAGTGAAAGGAGCAGTAGCTATCTCACATGTTTTAGTTGCGGGGAGAAAGGACATAGGTCCAGTGAATGTAGGAAGAGTAGTGTGAGGCCTGGTGGGAGTGGTTTCATACCCAGACAGGTCACTTGTTACAATTGTGGGAAGGTGGGGCATAGAAGCCCGGAGTATACAGTTAAGAAGGGGGTGGTGCCTGTGAAGAAAGAAGTAAAATGTCAGTTTTGATCAATGAGAGCAAGTCTGGTAAATCTGGCAATGTAGCCATGGGTGTGGTGAATGGTGTGAGAATCGAGGTTCTAATTGATTCTGGAGCGGAATTGGGTTCAGTGCCTAAGTCATTAGTGCCTGAGAACGTAGTGTTATGTAGCGACGTGGTGGTTAAGGGGTTTGGTAGTGCCGAGAAGTGTTGTAAGAGTTTCATGAGCGAGTTTGAAATTGATGGTTACAAGACAGTAATTAGAGCGATTATCGATGAGAGCGAATTGCCCGGGGGTTCATGCATTGTCCCCTTTTCTGTGACGAATGGGGATGAGGTGGAGGCGTATAGACGTGCTATTAGTGAGTACATGTCAAGGGAGCAAGTGAAAATGAATGTGTTGACTAGAAGTATGGTCAGGGAGGAGAAGGAGTTAGACGAGGGTGAAGAGAACGTGGGGGAGAAGGATCTGTGGTGTGTGGTAGCTCCTAAGAGTGGGAGTAGTAGTGCATCGGAGTCAGTGCAAAGTGCGAGTAGCCAGCCCAACCCCTTAATTATGCCTGAAGCTGTGAGTAAGGTGGGGGAGGGTCATGGGGCAGATGAGGCGGAGGTTACCGAAGCTAGACGAACCCCAGGCGAAAGCAAGTGATGTGAGTGAGTGTGAGGTGTCAGGGGAGGGGAGTTCAACCCCCCTTGATGAGTTGTTGCCTGTGAGTGGTGACGAAGCTAAGCTGTGTGAGCTAGCTAGCGAGATTGGCCCAGTGAAGGATGGGTCAGACGGGGTGGAGTTTAGGAAGGAGTTATTGAATGACGAGAGTTTGAAGGATTGGAGAGAGTTGGGGGAAAGGAATGAGAGGGGTTTCAAGTGGAAACGGAATGTACTAGTGAGAAGTATGTACGTAACCTGGGAACAGTTCAGGGACGTACTGGTGTTACCAAAGAGTTACAGAGCGAGAGTGTTGGAGTTAGGTCACGAGAGAAATGGACATTTGGGAGCTGAAAAAGTGAGTGCGATGATAAGTAGATAGGATATAGTGGAATATTGTAGAAGTTGTACTGTCTGCCAGAGAAAGAGTAAGAGTAAGCCCAGGAGAGCTCCGGCTGTGGAGAGGCCTATCCTCTCCGAGCCGTTTGAAAGTGTTGCAATAGATCTAGTGGGGCCTTTGCCTAAGGGTAAGGGTGGATGCAGATACTTGCTAACATATGTTTGTCTAGCTACCCGTTGGCCGGAGGCTGTGCCTCTGCGTAGTATAACTGCTAAGGCAGTAATGGAGGGACTATGGTCCATCTTTGTTAGGACGTCCATTCCAGAGCGTATTTTAAGTGACCAAGGAAGTCAGTTTTGTGCGAAAGTGATGAGTCAGATGTGTGAAATGTTGGGCATTCAGAAATTGAGAACGTCGCCGTACCATCCCGAAAGTAATGGGGCTGTGGAACGAATGCACGGCACGTTTAAGGCCATTTTGGGCAAGTGTATTGATGATGGGGTAGATTGGGTAGGACAGATTCGTTTTGTGTTGTTTGTACTGCGTCAGATGCCGCATGCAGACTCGGGGTTCAGCCCCTTTGATCTAGTGTATGGGTTCCGTGTTAGGACACCCTTGGACGCCCTTTACCACGGGCTGTACGAGGTGGAGAATGAGAAACTAAGTGTGTGTGAGTGGGTAATTATAGCTGCTGAGAGACTGGAAAGAATGAGGGATTGTGCTGCCCTTAAGAGTGCGAAGGGGCGTGAGAGTAGAATGGCTTATTTGAATCGGGGGTACTAAGTTGAGGGTGTTCAAGGAGGGGGAGTTGGTATTGTACCGTGTGCCGGGAATGACCTGTAAGCTGGCCGACTCTTGGGAGGGGCCGTATAAGGTTTTGGAGAGAAAGGGAGATGTAAATTAGATAGGAAAGATTGGTTCAGAGAAGCATGCAAGAGTAGTCCACGTGAATTGCCTGAAGGCTTACAGAGAGAGGTTTGTGATTAACAGGTTAGATGTTGTGTTAGATGAGCAGTGTGAGGAGAGGAGTAAATGAATGGAATTTGTGAAGGGTATAATGAGAGTGAGATGAACGAAGTGTTGAGTGAATTTAGTGATGTGTTTTCGGATGTGCCGGGGAGTACGGAGAGGGTCGTGATGACCATAGATACGGGTGAGAGTGAACCTGTGAGACAGGCCCCGTATTCAGTCCCGTTAGGGATTAGAGAGAAAGTCAGAGAGGAATTGTTGAGTTTGGAGAGAAGTGGAATAATAGAGAGGAGTGACAGTTGTTGGGCGTCCCCTCTAGTACCAGTGAAGAAGTCGGATGGAGGGATAAGATTGTGCATAGATTACAGAAGGTTGAATAACATCACGGTGAAGGAACCATATTATATCCCCAGTTTCGAGGAGATGCTTGAGAAGGTAGGACGCGGTAAGGTCTTGTCGAAGGTGGACCTGGCGAAAGGGTTCCACCAGGTACTGGTGAGCGAGAGGGATCGGGATAAGACGAGCTTTGTCTGTCCCTTTGGCAAATATCGCTTCAGGAGGATGCCATTCGGTCTTACGAATGCTCCTTCAGTGTTCCAAAGACTTATGGATTGTGTTTTGGTGGATTGCGTTGACTTTGCGAAGGTATATATTGACGACATATTGATTGTTTCGGAGTGTTGGGAGGATCATTTGGAGCATGTTAGAGTAGTGTTGGGGACGTTGCGTGAGGCGGGGCTCACATGTAAAAGAAGCAAGTGCAGTTTTGGATGGAGGACCTTGGAGTTCTTGGGTCATCTTGTCGGTGATGGTGCTATCAGTGTGCCGGCAGCGAGGGTAGGGGCGGTGAAGAATCATCCCAAAGTGCTGTAATTTGCCTTTCTTGGTCAAGGATCTTTCATTTTGGAGAAATCTGTGTAAAGCTATATTGCGCGAGTCACCCAGAGGAAGTGGGTTATCGACCCGAGGCAAAGCTACGGAGTAACGACCTTCTGGCAGAATCTGATAATGATCATCAAAATGTTGGAGGGCAGAATGATCGGCAGCAGAAAAGGTGTCTGACCCTGGGACTTGCTCTAGTTCCCACAATTGTTGAAGAGAAGAATGGAGAAAATCTTCGTTGACTTGAAGTTTTAGAATATAGGGTGGAAGTGAATTCTGAGGAATAGCACCTCCTAAGGTCCAACCAAAGACAGTAGGGTTGCTACGGTTGCCCTGTCCTCTGACAGTGAATTAGAGCCCTTTGTACATCGACTAACATCAGCAATGCCAAGCAAAATATTTATGGAACATCCGAGCATTGAGTCTTGGATTGGCCTGCAGTGCTAGTCGCCACTAGTACCGGGCCTGCTCATTTAAAGAACAGGAGCAAGGAAGGCAACAGTGTTTGGCTTAATCAAAATGTACTACTGGATGATGCAGTTGCAGAAGCCTTGGCAGAAGCTTTGGCAGGGCTCGATGACCTGGAGCTAGCAGAGCTTGTAGATCTGCGACAACACTGTGTGGTAAGGGATCCCACCGGTGTAGATAAGTGCGTGACTTCATCGCAAAGTTTTTGTAGGTCAGAGACGGAAGGAGGTATGAGATAGTTAAACAGTTCATAGGAGGTGGAGTCGCTGACGTTGGCTAATGTAGGGGTGGAAATTTCCAAAACGTGGTCAGCCATCTCTGCTAACTTTCCCAACTCGGTAGAAGAATCAGCTAGAGTGAGAAGCATACGGACGTTGGAAGGTAAGCGTTGACCAAACAACTCTCGGAGAAATGAACTAGCATTGGTTGAACCGAGCTTATCCCCAAAAAAGTTGCTGCATACACCTTAATTAATAGCTGTGTAGGCTTACAATCTCCGAGCCATTCACCACCGATGAGCTGGTGCAGTTTTCTTTGCTTGGAGGTGGCGGTATGATTAATGAGCTCGGTCTTCAAAACAACATAAGGACGATCAGGTGGGTGTAAAAATAAGTCTCGAACTTTAATGGCTATTTCGGGAGTAAGCGAACTAACTATGCACTGAAAGAGACTCTTCTGACTGGTGATACCTCGAGTGGCGAACTGGGGTCGCTAGGCCATAATGGTGGCACTTCAGATGAATGGCTGAAGGGATATGGGAAGGCCCGGAAGGTACGCTTTCTTTTTCGGCCATAGTGTTTGCGTCAGGTTGCCAATGTAGTGGTAGGCTAGATAGCGAGCTATTTATGGTCATGTTGTGTGGAGTTGTTATTGCTTCATGCCACGTTGTAAGTTGTAGGGGCGGAGTCTAGTTTTCTATTTAAGCTCTGACTTTGCCTCGTGCTCTTTAGTGTTCAATTAAACTAAAACTTAATATATCGATTCGTCGGCTGAGCGCTAGCTGCGGCAAGCGTTCAGATTGAGCATTCTGGTGGCAGCGACTTTGGCTGGTACCAAGTGCGAGTGTCCCCGGAAACTGCGGATCACCGGGCGACCCCACAATTGGTGGCAGCGGTGGGATCGGAACGGAAGACATTCCCACCCGGACCACAACGAACCCCCAAGGAGACATCCTCGGAGCAACTCCTGTGTGGACTGAGGACCCCAGGATGAACCAGTGGAAGAAATTCCCGTCAGACCCCAAGAAGAAATTCTCGGACGCATTGCGATTCCAAGCTACGGCTAAGGATACCCTACCAGCAGTGACAGAAGCTACGGCACCTTGAACTGCTTGGCATCGTGTTGTGAACTTGAGTGTATTGTGTTGTAAATTTTTTTTCTCTTGTATCCGCCTTGCGCGTGTGACTCTATTTCTAATTCATTTTGTTTGTGCGTGTACTTTTAGTTTCTCCAGCGGGGGGCGGGGTCACTCTCCTTTCCATGTCGGGGCCTGGAGGCGGGGTCAGGAAAAGGACGGACAGGAAGTTATCTGCTGTGAACCCCGACGGAGTCCACAGGCCTTCGAGGAAGCCGCAGACTTCAACCAGATCACCATATCCGACGAGGCCTGCTGAGATACAGTACGCGGAGGACGAGGAAAGCTTGATTGAGCCGGAAGTAAGTGGCTACTTGAGTGAGGAGTCAGTGTTCGACAGTGATAGTAGTAAGCGCGAAGAAGCCGATAGTGAAGAGGGAAAAGGGATGGCTAAGAAGGAGGAGGGAGAGATTTCAAAGCTAGTGAGGTATTTAGTGGAGAGAGACTTGGAAACTAAGAAGGCAGAGGGGGAGGCAAAGAAGGCTGAGGCCAAGGAGAAGACGGATAGAGAGAAGCGAGAGGCTGAGGTGAGACGAGAAACTGAGGAAGCTAGGAGAGCTGACATGATGGAGCTGTTTAGACAACTGAAGGAGGAGGAACATGGTAGGAGACGGGAAGAAAACGATGAGAGGAGAAGAGATGATGAGGAAAATAGGAGGAGACGGAGGAAAGAAGAGGACGAGCAGCGTGAGAAGAGAGAATTACAGCAGGAGAAGTTGAAGGTGTTGGGGGTGTATAAGGAGGGGGTAGAGCTAATGAGTTACTTGGACAAGTTTGAACGCATCATGCGTGAGTGTAAGATTGAGAGGTGTGACTGGGCGGAGCGGCTGTTCCCAAGACTGCCGGAGAGGCTTTGTGCAAGGATAGCTGGTGTTAGGGATGATGGAGGAGAGTATGACACGGTGAAGGGGGTGTTGCTCAAAGCTGTTGGGGAGACGACCTTGACATACGGGCATCAACTGTTTGAGTTGTCTGGGGAGTACCTGAAAGCAAAGACGTCTGAGGAGATTGTGGAGATAATTGAACGTGTGAGTAGGGGTGTGCTGCAGGGCTGTGTTACCTTGGAAGAGTGCGTCGTGGCTGTGGTCACTGCCCTGACGAGGAAGGTAATCCCTCCCAGTGGAAAGGTATACTTAGAAGGGAAGGAACTGAAGAAAATGGAAGACTTGCGGGAGGCATGGGAAACTTGGTTGTCAGGCAGACAAAGGGGCAACTTTTTCAAACCCTGGACTAGCTCAGGGATGGGTGATGGAGAGAGAAGTTATAGGAATGGTCAGAATAGCAGTGGATACGTGAATAGAAGCGGGTATGGGGGAGTTGTTACATGTTTTGTGTGTGGCGAGAAGGGCCATATATCTGTTGAGTGCAGAAAGAATGTGAATGCAAAACAAGGTGGAGGTGGGGCTGGTGTGCGGCCCATTACATGTTTTAGTTGTGGGAAGGCGGGGCACAGAAGTGTAGAGTGTCCAAATACGAAGGTGGGAGTACCTGTCAAGAAGGAGGGTCGAGTTGGGAAGGTATCCAAGATTGTAGTGGGTGGAAAGAAAGGTAATGTGGCGTGTGGACTTGTGAATGGTGTGGAGTGTAAGATACTAGTGGATTCTGGGGCCGAGGTAGGTGTGGTGCCCAAGTCCTTGGTGGGTGCAGACAGTATTGAATGTGGTATAGTGCACATATCCGACGTGCATGGTAAAACTAGTGTGCACCAGAGCACAATTGTGAATTTTGAGTTGGGGGGTAGGAAGTTTGCTAAGCTGGCCGTGATTGACGAGCGTGAGGGGGAAGATGTCATTAGCATTATTCCTTTCGATGTCATGAACGAGGAAGAAGTGACAGCATTTAGACAGGCAATTGAGGAGAGCAAGGGAGTTAGCCGTGAGAGAGAAAGCGTGAATGCAGAGGTGAACGTGTTAACAAGGAGTCAAGTGAGAGCAGAGGAGGAATTAGATAGGTGTGAGAGTGATGTAGTAGTAGAGGATTTGTGGTGTGTGGTTGATGAAGAGGAGTCAGTTCAGAAGGAGCTTGGGGATGACGCGTTGGAACCTTCGGATGTAAGAGAGGAGGCAGAACCGACACAAGAGTGCTTAAGGGAGAGTGTGGATGAGGATGAGGAAGTGAGTGGAGTGCCAGTGGAACTAGATAAGGTGGTAGAGAGCGAGAGCGAGTGTGAGAAGGAGTTGCATGAACTAGCTAATCAAATTGGTCCGGTGCGAAGTGGTTCAGATAGTGTAGATTTAGAGAGGCGGTGAAGAGTGATGATAGCTTGAAGGAATGGAGGGAGTGGGGCGAGAAGAAAGAACGAGGTTTTGCGTGGAAGAATGGTGTGTTGGTGAGAAGTCAGTATGTAACTTGGGAAGAATTTAGAGATGTGTTGGTAGTGCCGAAAGAGTATAGACGACAGATTATGGAGCTAGGACATGAACGGAACGGGCATCTGGGAGGTGAGAAGGTGGCTGCGATGGTGGGGCGGTACTTTCTTTGGCCAGGCATGAGCAAGGAGTTGGTAGATCACTGTGGAAGCTGTAAGGTCTGCCAGCTTAAAAGCAAATACAAGCCAAGGAAGGCACCTGTAGTTGAGAGACCCATCCTTACCGAGCCCTTTGAATCGGTTGCAGTGGATTTGGTGGGACCGTTGCCCAAAGGTAGAGGAGGTTGCAGGTATTTACTGACTTGTGTGTGTATGGCGACACGGTGGCCAGAAGCAGTGCCCCTAAGAAGTATCACAGCGAAGGCGGTGGCAGAAGGCTTATGGAGTATCTTCTCTCAGACGGCCATCCCAGAGAAGATTTTGTCGGACCAAGGGGCGCAGTTCTGTAGTAGGTTGGTGAAGGAGTTATGTTCGTTGTTGGAGATAGAGAGTGTGAGGACCTCGCCGTACCATCCGGAGACGAATGGTACGGTGGAGAGAATGCACGGCACCATGAAGAGCATTCTGGGAAAGTGTGTGGCTGGAGGATTGGATTGGGTTGGGCAGGTGTGTTTTGTGTTGTTTGTACTGAGGCAGATGCCTCATGCAGACAGCGGCTTCAGTCCTTTCGATTTGGTTTTTGGATTCAGAGTGAGGACTCCACTTGACGCCCTGTATCATGGCTTGTACGAGGCTGATAGTAAAGAACTTAATGTTTGCGAGTGGGTGAGAGGAATGGCAGAGAAGTTAGAGAAGATGCGGGATTGTGCGGCAGTGAAGATGATGAAGGGAAGAGTGAGTAGAATGGAGTATGTGAATAGAGGTAGTAAGTTGAGGTCGTTTGAGGTGGGAGAGAGGGTTTTGTACCGTGTACCGGGGATGCAGTGCAAACTAGCGGACTCGTGGGAGGGTCCATATAAGGTGATTGAGAGGAAAGGTGTGGTGAATTATAGGATCGGGAAGGTTGGTTCGGAGAGGCATACGAAGGTGGTGCACATAAATTGTTTGAAGAAGTATAAGGAGAGGTTGGCGGTGAGGAGGCTAGATGTCGTAGTTGAGGAGAGTGAAGAAGAGAGGAATGTGCTAAGGGGTGTGTGTGAGGGATTTGAGCAGAGTGAGTTAGATGAGTTGATGAGAGAATTTGAGGCAGTGTTCTCAGACAAACCTGGGAGCACTAGTGTGGTGAAGATGACAATTGACACGGGGGATAGTCCGCCCATTAGGCAGACACCCTACTCGGTCCCAATGGGGATTCGAGACGCTGTGAGGAAAGAGTTGGAAGAGCTAGAGAGCTGTGGGGTGATAGAGCGGAGTTCGAGCCCGTGGGCTTCTCCGTTGGTCCTGGTTAAGAAACCAGATGGCAGAATCAGATTGTGTGTCGACTATCGGAAGCTCAATGATATAACAACGAGAGAGCCATACTACATTCCGTCCTTCCAAGAGATGGTAGACAGAGTAGGACAGGGATGCGTGCTTTCCAAGGTCGACTTAGCTAAGGGTTTCCACCAAGTAGAAGTGGGGGAGAGTGATCGTGTGAAAACGTGCTTTGTATGCCCCTTCGGCAAGTTCCAGTTTCGACGCATGCCGTTTGGGCTCACGAATGCGCCATCAGTGTTCCAACGATTGATGGATTCTGTGCTGGTTGGGTGTTCTGATTTTGCGAGATGTTACATCGATGATATTTTGGTTGTTTCAGAGAATTGGAGTGTGCATGTGTGTCATCTAAGGGCTTTGCTTAGGACTTTATTGGAGGCAGGTTTGACGTGTAAAAGCGAGAAGTGTGTGTTTGGTCGGAGGAGATTGGAGTTTTTGGGGCACGAGATAGGAGAAGGTGTAGTCTGCGTACCTGAGGCTAGGGTGCAAGCTATCAGAGAGCATCCACTCCCCAAGACGAGAAGACAGCTGCGTGCTTTCCTGGGCCTGGTCGGGTTCTATCGGCGGTTTATTGGCGGATTTCATGAATGGTCGTCCGTCCTGACCCCACACACGTCCAGGACCTTGGCAGGGGGGGTGAGTTGGTCTGGCCCCATGTTGGAGGCCTTTTCTATGTTAAGAGATGTGTTATGTGACGCTGTCTGTTTAGTTGTACCTTGTGTGAGTGATTGTTTTGTAGTGGAATGCGATGCTAGCAGTACTGGTGTGGGTGCTGTTCTGTCGGTCAGGAGAGAGGATGAGTTGAAGCCGGTTGCCTTCTTCTCAAGGCAGCTCAAGGGAGCACAGTCGAGATATGCTGCACAGGAGTTGGAATGTCTTGCAGTCGTGGAAGCGGTCAGTCAATTTGCCTTTTATCTCTACGGGAGGCCGTTCGAGATTCTGACTGATCACAAGTCGCTGGAAACGCTGAAGTCAGGCAGGCAGTTGAACAGACGGGTTCATAATTGGGCACTCAAGTTGGCGGAGTTCGATTTCACTGTGAGATATCGAAAGGGAGAACTAAATGTCGTAGCGGATGAGCTCAGCAGATGCCATGGGGATGCCAGTGTCGGTGACACCAGTCTTTGCGAAGCGGGGGAAGATGTGGGCGCTGCCCACATGAAGAAGAGAAGTTGAGAGACAGAAGAGGAGGAGAGAGAGAACAGAAATAACTATCATTATGTGTTGTGCGTATGTGATGTTGTAGAGTTGTATGTTTGTGTGTTTGCATTGACAGAACTAATCACGTGTTCGTGTGTTTGTGATGGATTATTGTATTGCCATGTATGGTCATGTTGTGTGGAGTTGTTATTGCTTCATGCCACGTTGTAAGTTGTAGGGGCGGAGTCTAGTTTTCTATTTAAGCTCTGACTTTGCCTCGTGCTCTTTAGTGTTCAATTAAACTAAAACTTAATATATCGATTCGTCGGCTGAGCGCTAGCTGCGGCAAGCGTTCAGATTGAGCATTCTGGTGGCAGCGACTTTGGCTGGTACCAAGTGCGAGTGTCCCCGGAAACTGCGGATCACCGGGCGACCCCACACTGAGCACAGTGACAAGACTGCTGCACTGATTGTTGAGCCTAGGGATCAGATTATCGAACCTAAAGAACTCCCTGATGAGCACAAGATGAGGCACGGCAGATTGATGCAATTTGCTTAAAGGAAACTATGTAAAATGGATAGATATTAGATTAACTGGAAAGAGATCAAATATTATATTATCCTTATTTTTCAAAATGCATACTAAACTTTATATACTACATGCTTGATGAACGCTTAAAATACATGTATGAACTTTTCAAACTATGTGCTACTGCATAGTAAGTTAATACTACAACTAGAAAACATGAAATACCTGACCAGACATGTTGCCATCCACATTCATATCATCTTCAGCTACAAATTAAATATCCGATGCTGCTGCTAAAGCAGTAAGCTCATAACTAGAACTCTCTGCATCCACATCATCTTGCACACATGTCTCTAAACTGGAATGAGAAGACTCCATCTGTGGTATTACATAAGTACATTCAAGGTCACCCATTTTGCTAAAATCACACATTAGCTAAGAGATAAAAAATCAATTTTGAAAAAGTGACAAAATAATGACATCTCTATAAAATAAAGAAAATCAATGTATCTGTCTATTTTCATTTGTTTTGTGCTGGCTTAAATTCAGGCTGTGACCATCGATGTCCTTTAACCAACCAACTAACTAACAAGAAAGGAAAAAAAACAACTGAAAATAAATTATACTTGCCATTTTTAACTCACTTTCAGGCTGACAGCCATCCAGTAGAGCTTGGTGAGCTCCTAGAAAGGTACTTTCAGCGGGTTAAAGGTATTAGCTATACTTTAAATCTTGTCTTTGTTCCTCAGAGCTTTTGACCAAACAAACCAAAACGGAGAGTGTGGCTCACAAACAATTCCTAAATAATTTTTTTTTTTGCTGTTGTCGAAGCTTGGTACACCGGTTTCTTCCAGTGGGCATGTTTTCAACTGTCCCGTATGCAAGTTCATTCTTTAATGTAAGCAGACTGAACCGAAGTACCGTACTTTACAAAAGAAAAGCTTAGGATACGCTAAGAATTAGCTACATGACTGTACCACCACTGGTCAAAAATTGTTGGCTGGACATTCAGCCGCCGCCGCGCGTCCATTTTGGTGAAGCTGGGGAGGTGTGTGGTGTGGTGAACTTAATATTTACTACCAGGCGTATCCTTGTGTGCTATTGGACACTGCAGTGAAAATCTACTACAATGGTATATATTGTGTTTCATGCTTTATTTTAGTGGTTCTTGTCGCTGACCACTACGTTCCGTTGTTCTGTTCAATCTGGTCCTGAGCGGAACTCAACATTCTAGTGAGATGTTTGCAAAAAAAAGAAGAAGTTTGCTTTAATTATTTTAGCAGTTTTACTTGAGAAGGGTCTGATAACCTGGCTTAAAATAGTATTCAGGCATTATAATCCAGTGGGGCTTAGCAGGATTAGTGAACGAAACTCTTTACCCGACTACTGTGCAGAGAAAGTGTGTATAATACTGACCATAATCTCTTTTGGGGAATAACCTTGAGCCTAATATAATAGCTTCTTAGTTGTTGTTGGTATTGGTAGACAGTTACTTAAACGTGATTTGCCTCGCATGTTAATTGACCTCAACTTTGCATATTCGTAGTTATACCTATATATTTTTTGGAATCATTATGGTGTGCATGGATAAAAAATTAGAATCTCCAAAACAAGCAGGTTATGGGATTTAATCACAGGAAACTGTGGTTATGATGTCTTTACAAATTTGGCATCCTTTGTTTAAATAATATTGACATAGGAGTGTTCCTAGGATTTCTGATAATACATCTTACTTTTTGTCCGAATCCCATAAGTTTTGTTCTAACAGCCAATATTGTTAATTAAAACTTAACCTGATGTTTTGACTTCATGCCACTCATCAGGTTAAATTTTAATTAACAATTTGCTGTTAGAATGAGAAATTTGCTATTATTAATATATCTTGTATGTTACTTCTTCATGCAGTACTTGTTTTGGAAACTTCTAACATGAGGAATTTTCATTACTTCACATTTAATTAACTCACAAATCCATGATTCAGTAAAGTTTGTAACACAATATTTTAAGTGAAATAAAATGTATACATTGAAATTCCAAACCATTTTTTTAAAGTAGCGTTTGGAGTCAGGCTTGCACGACTCTGGACCATAAAGTGTCTGTCTGCCTACTCATGAAAGGAATGCTGTCTACTGATATTTCAGCTACAAATCGTCAACTTACTAGTTAGTTATTTATGCACACTTTATTAGTAGCTTTCCTGATATTCACTGACAATTGCTGAATTATGAAGAAAATTTGAAAATATCATGTAGTTATTAATTGGTTTACTTTCACCAACAAACATGTAGAGAAGCTACTTGAGCAATTATTGATGCCAGATGATATGCTACAGTTGATTATGTTTATTGTGTGCTGGTGTAAGAGCAAACTTTAACGAAATTTGGGTAAGTTTTGGCAGAGTGTGAGATACTGTTGAAAGTATTTATGTTGGAACTTCAACAGTAGAAGTTAATTACCAATCATAGCATTGTGTGATACATTTATTTTGGAATGTTTGTAATCTGTAGACAATTTTTGACTACACTGATTTTCTTGTTCAATATTAATGGTAAAATTGTATTGTGACTGAAACTATTCACCATTTTATTTTATTAAAAAATTTTAAGGAGAAAGAATATTACATGTTGGCTAATAATTTCATTCATAGTTTATCTGCTAACTTAGGTAGTATGGTCTATGTGCCTTGTGGAGCACACTTGACTTAGCATAACTTTTTTTGCTACGCTAGGGCTGGGGAAAGGGCTTATACTGTTATGAATATTTCATGTTGTATACGTAAAGCAACATCTTACACTGCATTATTTTTACACATATTGTACTTTTTGAAAGCATTGCCTTTAATCAATTAAATATTAAGTAGATGTATGTTTGAAATAGCTGAGTGACACACAATGTGTTATGAAAGTTCACATGGCACTACACATAACATGTTAAAAAAAAGAACAGAAAAGAAACCATACAAAGAACTTGCTCACAGCTAGTAGCTCACAATAGTTATAATACTTATAGCAGACAGTTTTTAAATTAACATTTGGTATAAGCTGTTGATAGTGTTGAAATCAGCAATGGTGGTCAAGTTTTATTGTGTGTGTCTGTCTTTTCATATTGCACTATTGAAATGTAAGATTTCTATAATTTAGCATCTCTTGTATTTTATATTTAGGCTCTTTTGTGTACTATATTAAAGAATTCTTGTGTTTCATTGAAGTGTGAGAAGCTAAAGTTATGCCTTTTAGATGTTCTAATAGAGGTAAGATTGTTAATTATATATTATATGTATATATAATATGCATATTATGTTGTATTTTTGTTTAATTTTATGTTGTGTAGGATCTTCACCAATTTTTCCCTCATTTGTTGGCTAATATATTTGGATATGACCAAACTATGGGCTGGGGATTAAAATACATTAATACTAATCATGCAGACTTTCATCGTGTTCGTGAATTTCTTGCTCCTGGCGGAATATTATTTCAGTTGATGTTCAAACTTGATAGAAAACATTTAATGTTTAAATTTCCCATCTCCATGCTTCCGGTAAGGAACAGGCAGTTTTATTACTAATTAGTGTAAGTAAATGATATGATCTCTTCAATGTGCAACAGCATTCAGCACAACTTGCTTTACAGAAGAAGGATTTAGTGTATGAGAGGTACATTCCAGTGTGTATCCTTTGAATTTTTGTTGTTGTTCTTTTATAAAAACTAAAAAAGAATGCTTCTTGACTTTTAGTATTAGCTGCATCTGATTACTATTTCTTCCATTTCGCCTGCTTGTTGTCTCAACCAAGTGATTGTGTAAGAAATTTAGTAATAAATATGTTACATGGCATTGCAAGCTTGGACTGTTTTATAATGTTTTGGCATTTTGAAATGGGCTAGACTGTTTGAAAATTGACCAGATCAGTTTAAAATAAGCTAAACTGTTTTAAAATGGGTTATGGGCCTAACCTTTTTATAGTGGGCTAGATCATTTCTAACTCTTAGATTGTTCTAAAAAAAGGTCAGACTTGTTTTAAAATATACCAAACAATTTTAACCCTTTCGTTCCCAATCCCGCTTAAAAGCGGGTGAAGACCGGTTGGCTTCTCCGAATTTTTAAAAATAGTTACTTTATAGCTAGAACCTTCAGATTGCATACACAGGTGCCCAATGCATTGGAGAAGCATCTAAAATAGCTTTCAGCCAGGACTGCTTCGACAGTACCTCACAGCAGTTGCGTTTATTTCTTCCTCGACAAAAAAAACAAAACATCGGTTCTCCGTCAAATTAAAAAAAAGTTACCTTCTTCACAGCAGCTTAATTTATGGATCCAGTCATCTCCAGAGCTTCGTAGAAGCAGCGAAAAATTGCTTGAGCCCAATAGCCTTCCATAACACATTGAAACAACCGCTTCTTTGCCGACCAAGACTTTGCGGTTTGACTTACTGTCTTCTTCTTTTTTTATAAAATCGCCAGTTCAACTGGGGGCCTCCCCATTACGTACAGTCTTAGGTAATGCTTATTACATCATAGGAAAAAAGTGAGCATGTCGTGTGATCCAGGTAACTATGCAAAAAAAAATTTTTTTTCGAAGTCAGTTTGGAAAGATGGCGTCTACCAGTTACAGTGCTGTGGAAGTTTTAGACTTGCTTGATACTGACTCTAGCGACTCAGGATCAAGCGGAGAGGAGGGAGACCACATGTAGGGCTATAGGAGGCCCTGTATCAGGGTTGGTGGACCAGACCCCGTCAACTCTGGTACTGACAATGGGAGTCAAGAAGATGATCTATGTAAGCTTGTCTTTCTCTTGTCTTTCTCTTGAAAACTAGCAAGCTTCTGTTGTGGAAAGGACTTATTTATAGCTGTATTGAGATAGAGAAAGCTGTTTAGCTATAATATATATATATATTTCATTGAGTTTTGAGATTTGAAAGTGGGTTGTGGTTTGTTGAACAATTTCAAATTTTCAAAAAAAATTAATTTTTTTTACCAGATGTACTACTAGGACCAGATGTGTATGCAGTTACCCACCCAATTGTGAAGAGGGATTGTGAAAAGGACGCAGATGAGGCAACAGGAGCAGAGTCTTCCAGTGATGAAGGAGAAGATGCCGGACCAGGCGAAGTACACTCGGAGCCCCACCCCCCACCCCCCCCAAACAAAAATCCTGTATGAAACCGCATACAATACATCATAAAGTTGCAATTATATAGGATCATGAATAATTTGTTGTTTGTATTACAAATATCTTTGTTGTTTGTGTTTTTGTGTATATGAAATTGTTTTGTAGTGGAGCTCGACGTCCAATGGCATATGTTCCTTGTGGACACTCATAGATGTCTCCTACATGATCACAATCAGCACCAAAACACAACAAACAACATATTTTATTGTTGAACTAATATAATATTGGTATAAAATACATCAAACAATATTATTTCTATTTTTTTTTTTTTTAATTGATGGGAAAAGTGGAATTTTTTTGGGAAATTTTTTTTTTTATTAGTAGAGGGCCCAAATATTATTCATTTTTCTCAATCAAAAAATGAGGGGAATCCCAAACTCTTGGTCTATTTAGTGATATATGGTTGCTATGGGATTTTCCCAGCCAGCATCGAGTTAAAAAAATAAAACGGTAATGCTCTATTCCGCGGTAGAAGATTAGATTTTTCCGCGCGCGTCCAAACAATTTGGGAACAAAAGGGTTAATATAGTCAGGCTTTAAACTAGCCACTAACTTTGCTTGTATTTTGGTGATGATGTATAACTGAAATCAAGCAGTCTCACTTAAAAATCGGGCTTGCTCCTAACTAGCCACCAGATACAAATTTGCTTTAGTACAAATAGTACACAAGAGCACAAAATATTTTACCAACTGTTGGTGGAATTCGGTATGGAGAACGACTTTTGAAGATTTCCTTTTAAATCAGTTCCCCACTAATTGTAAGCAGGTGAAAAATGGGTAATTAGGAAATTTCTAGGAGTGATAATAATTGAAGCTAAAAACAACCCAAAAATAGTAGGAAAAAAATTGTGATTTAGGTTAAGTAGATGGATTTTAAATCTTGAATATTCTTAACAGAAATGAAGGCTGTTTTAGTGGCTCTGAGGAAAAAGGTTGAAGTAAGTACAGCTACATTTGAAACATCCACACCTAGTACTTCATCAGTAACTTTTCTTTGAGATTGTTGAAGGTATACCAATAATTTATGTACAAAAGAAGTTTTTATTTTTTGAGGACTTTTTTCTTGCCTCTATGTACTATCAATGGTTGTAAATTTCTGTATAGTAATTCCCAAAATGTAGTAATAATTATTTAAACATTACAAAACTGCATGTGTTCAGATGCCAGCCTCACTACTGTCAAAGTTGTGTTAGGCATGTCATACCTGAAACAATTGAACTAACAAAGTACCTACAACAAGATATTGTGCACTTACTGTTTTTACTGCTAGAATTGCATAGTAAAAACTTAAATGAAACAAACAAACAATTATATGAACCACAGCAATGTAATTTAAAGAAATAATTTTAAAATCATGTATGCTATATGGTGTCTAATGACCATGAAAATGGATATTGCTATACACTTATTTCTCTATGACACACATAAACATACTACTTGTACCTAACTACTACTACTACAAATAATAATAAAAATAATAGTAGAAACTATAATAGGATGATTGTAATTATTATAATTTAAAAATAGAATTTGAATTTCAGATTGATTTTATTGATTTGCTATTACCAGATGTAAAATAATAGCTGGATATTGCACTGCGTAGACCACTGGTCAAAATTTAACTTGGCTTAATTTATTGTAAGCTCAAGCATACTGCTTAGTCTGAGTTGGTACTGATATTGCATGGTGTAAAGCAGTAGGTGTGCGTCACCAATATTGGCTGTAATCTAGGTGAAGTAAAGATAAGTCACACTTGAAATATCTAATGGTCTGTAATAAAACTATTTGGCCTGTCTGTTCTGAATTGATTTGGCCAGTTTTAAATGGTCTGGGTGTCTTTAAAACAGTCTGGCTTTTTTAGAAAGTTCTGGCTTGTTTTGAAAACGTCTTGCATGTTCTGAGATTTGAAAATAGTCTGTCTTTTTTTAGTGTTAGACTATTTTAGAACAGTCCAAGTTTGTTTTTTTTTACAAATGTAATACAATGTAGTTAATAATAGTGACTTAAGCCCCTTACAAATTGTAAAATTGGCACTTATTTACTTTAAAATATACATGATTCATGACAAATTATTACCTTTGCTTCCTAATATTTTTTTACATAAAATTAAGTGAAAATTCATCACAGATATTTACTTGTTCAGAAGAGGAATATATTTTTATTGATATTGTTGTTATTATTAGTGGTGTGCTTCAGCACAAATGGTGAGTGAACAATTGCACGAAAGTAATTTTAAAAAGTAGAACATTGATGCAAAAACAACAACATTTATTTAGTTCACCTTGAAGTTCTAGCTCCTATATTCACAAAGCTTTAGGAAGAATGCATCATTTAGTCCTTTTATTTTTTTATGTGGCTTGGCCATTAATTTTAGCTAACTAATATGAAATTACTTTCTTAGTAGTAGCTCTTGAATAAAGGACTCAGCTTAGTTAATAAAACATGGCCAAGTTTTTTTCGAATTTTGTGTGGTAAAGCGTTTTCAATGTCATAGTAATAATTACTTGGCCTTAACTTTTTTTAACTAGAAAAAAGCATTTTAAGTAATTGTTGCACAGTTTTGAGCCAACTCTAAATAAATACTGCTGTAGTAACAGAACCAACTGGTGGAAATTTAAATTATGCTTAAAAAAAAGGAAGCTATTTATTTATCTGTAACACAGAACACTTTCACGAGCACACTTGTTTACCGGATAAGAACACGATACATTCCTTTAATTTTCTTCGTGACTGGATTATTGGATTATTAATTTTCAAGTAAGTACATTACTGTGGCAAACAGCACTTTAACTACAGTCACCTTGGTCTGATTGTGAAACCCTACTTAGCTAGTATTAGGGAGAAAGTCAGGCTGGCTAGGCTAGCTGCATGAGCGTATTGGTGCATGCATGCCACGTGATTTGTGCCCTCCCCTTTTGCACCTTGGGGTTGACCCGAGGGCCTCTTCCCTGCTATGACCCTAGGGATGCCCGTGGCCCAGCCTGGCCAGTCACTTCCACATGATGGTGATATTACTTCTTTCTTTTTTTCGGATGGAGAATTCATTCTATTGCCATTTCTTTCTTTTTCAAGACAACTTCAGTTACGCTTACAGTTTAGCCATGCCTATTCTTGTCTAAGCCACGAGGTCACCGTCTGGCACGTGCGCTTCTAGTAATACTCCGTGATCATTGCAACTATGCTGTGCTCATCACAGGTGAGCAGCTGCCTACCCGGATGGTTGCATGTTGAGCCCCGCCTGACTCCTTCCCGTTAACCTAGTTTAACTACATTAAACTCGATTTAACTAACCACCGCCTCTAAATTAAATAAAAAATAAAGTCCTGCAAGTTTGTAAGACCTAGCTGTGTCCACAACAATTCAAATTTGCCGGAGATGACCTGATTCAAACAGGCAAATAATTGATTACGAGAGTAAAAGTCGCTTAACAAAAGGACTAGTCATCATTTCCTCCCATCAGTTCATGGGTATTCTTTACCAGCTCAGCTCAGCTAATCAGTTATTCATGAATACACACTATTGTCGTCATTAATGACAGACAAATGTATTATTATAGGTTATGTTTATCATGGGATTATATCTTGATTCTTTTAATTGTTTAATATTATTTGGTGTTGTGTATGTACATGTATATAGCCCAGTTCTAACACAAGTATAGATGGAAATCTATACTGTGTGCTGTTCAGTGAGTACTTGAAATACTACTTGCCTTGTCATGGAACTATTCCTTACAGTTCTAGGACTGTGATACCAGGATCAAAAAAGCCATTTTCAGATTTTAGTTCTGGTAATTTTTTTTAGTAATACAGCTACATTAAATTAAATTATAAACTATTACAATTATTATTTAACTACCAAATGTATTGAAAATTGGTTGATATGTATGCACTAATTTTTTAGCACTAATTTTATTCTTACTTTTTCACATCAGCATTAATGGGTCACTATAAGAACATATTTGTTTAAATTGAGGTGCTAGTACCAATAAAACCATAGCTAAGATATCTTCACTCCGTTTTAGGCTGTCGGGTGTGAGCTCTTGTAATCTTTAAGGAATACCATAAGCTCAAAAAAAATGGATATGAGTTCATAATATTATAATGAACTCAAGACAATAAACTTCCAATAGTTCAGGACTATGATTAGTATTGTTGCCATGCCTGCAATTCTTCAGTCTGAATCATGATTACGTTTGTACATATACGAGACTAGCACTGAAATTATCTCCACTGCTGTTCTTTTTCTTGAGGCGTCACAGAGTTAGAGATTATCACTTCATGAAACCAATTTATGCTTCATACATTAACTCTTCTAGCTTTTCAGTGGTTGCAAAATGTGTGGGGTGAATATTTTACCAGTGTACTCATTATGTCACACCTGCAATAGTTATAACTGGAGCGAGAGCACCACAGCTGCTCCTTACGGTTGTTCATAACAAAGATATTTCAACCTCTGAAAAGAAAAAGTTGAAAAATACAATAGTATTTCCACATAAACAATTTTCAAGTTAGTGAATTGGAGTTATTGGTATTTATTGCAGCCATTAGATAATTTTGAGGACTTGTAGCTTCTAGCCAGCTTACCTTACTATTCTCATAGTTTTTCTTAATCCTATTCCTGGTGTGATGTTCTGATCTCATGAAGCAGTATTCTTTGGCTGAGTCTAAAACTGTTACTCAATTAATATGGGCACTGATAAGATGGGATAAAGTGATCTACTCTGCCAGCATGAGCATCTTTGTATGAAATAAGTTGTTTTGATTATCATTTTTTTAATGGCTTGGCTGTAAAATCGACTAATCGAATCATTGAAATTTAGCTACACACATGGATTCCTGCTTTCTAAATCAAAAAGCTCATAAAGAGCAGTTTACCCTTGACCATACGAAACACGTGTCTAGAATATTAAGGAAACAGATTACAGCAAATAGTATACATAGTACTGCCCATTTAACACACAATTTTATGGTGTTAGTGATATAAAGCATGTACACACACCAGTACAAAAATACATATGTGCTTCATGTATGATACACTCGAAGTGCATTAAATGCAGCATGTGGGCCTGTTGCTCATGTTTATTTGCAGAAGTGCTACTTATTAAGTATAACAGAAATCAAGGCCCACACATCAAGCTTTTTAATATGGAAAGATAGGAATCCATTTTTAACTTAATGTATTTTAGCTACAAATATAGTTTCCATTACTTTTTATTGCTTTCTAGGGGCTTAAAGAATGAATGTGTCACACAAAAGATTTATTCAATTTATACACTCTATATACATATAATTTATATAACACATACACACACACATATATTCATTTAATGCTACCCTTTATCCCCCAAAACTTGTGTGTGTTGGTTTAGATGAAGTAGCAGCTACTGTGACTGTTTCAGAAAGCGTTGTTGAGGTGAATTTAAAAAATTCTATTTACAACTCACTTGGGTCAAGTGTAATCTTATATTTATTGAGGTATTTGTGTTTTTTGTTTTGTTTCTATATTACTGAAGATTTTTCTGTCATCATGGATTACTACTGAAATGAAGGATGGAGATGTGTTTAGAGTTTCTCAGGTTGGTACAATTTCCATTAAATTAAACTACTCCAGTGTAGACCACAGACTACAGAGTATGTACATAATTTTCCCTTTTTCGTAACCATTGTTGCTAAATTTTATTTTTAACAAATCAAAATGAATTTGCACTTCATGTAGCTATTATTTTTAAGTTCTCATACATCTGCACTGATTTAATTAATTTTTCTATCTCATGGCTTTTATCAGAACGTTTGTAGAATTGAGTAAGGCCCCTGGTTAATTCTACAAGCAGTGATCCAGCTATCCAGAAAACTGCCATTCAATAATGTTGTATGTTGCACCATTTTGTTTGTTCAAGCAAATACTATTAGTTATTATGTGGGGTACAGGGTTCCTGGATATAGTTGTGTTGAATACAGTTGAACTTAGCTGTATATAGCTGGGGTAAAAGGGTCTGCAATAAATAGCACTACAGTGCACATTTTGTCAAATCGTTTGATTAAACTGATGATTTGCTACTATTTATTTATACAAATTCTATTCTAAGTTTCAGCATACATGTGCAAAAATGTTATAAGTCCCATTCATCTGTCTGCACAGTAGCATTGCTAGAATAAAAGGTGTTGCAGTGTTAGTGCATTTTAGGCTGTATGGGAGAAGGATTACAAATGCTTTACTCACTCTAGCTAATTCATTTTCTACTCCATTGTGACATGTATATGGGAATAAGACACATAACTAAAATTTCATGTTCACAAACTTTGTAGCATTTACTATTATTTTAAGAACGTCAATAATATTAGACGAATGTTTTGCTTTGTAAAGCAATTTTGCATCACTTTTTTTTTTTGTCTCTGGAAGGGTAATTAAAAAGATGTGTATGAGGTTTTCTTCATACATGATGATAAATGTATAAAATATGTGTATAATTGATGAATTGTGAAATTTGATGCAGTATTTTTCACTTTGTGATATAAACCTTCTGTTGCTACGAAGATTACTCAAGCATATTCATTATTTTACTAATGGAAATTCATCTACTACAATACAAACTTCTTTAGAGTTGATTAGCAAAACTGAGGACTTGAGGAGGTAATTTAAATGCAATGTAATGTTACTTGATTAACTCATATTATGTTGTCAGTTGTAGTTTCAAAGTAAACTTCTGCAAAAATACATGAGCAGGCCCACATGCTGCTTTTAATGCACTTTGGGTGTAGCATACATGAAGCACATATGTATTTTTGTCCTGGTGTGTGTATACATGATTTATATCACAAACACCATAAACTTGTGTATTAAATGGGTAGTATTATGTGTAGGCTCTAATTTTTCAACTTAATATTCAGCCAAGAATTAATAAATTAGAAGCTTATTATAGTAACATTGATAAATACTTTTGTTGTAATTTTTTTTTGTAGGACAATGGTTTCAACCTTAGTTAGAAAGAGGCTGTATTTGTTTCTGGAAAGCTGTATTAAGTTTTGCACCATTGATTCTAATTATAGATATGTAAGTTACTGAAAACTGAGTGTTTTTTTTGCCTATATTAAATTTCTTTTATAATGTGACAAGATAATTGAGCTGTGGTTAACCTACATTCAACCTTGGCGATACACAGATCCTAATACTGCTACTTCTTCTAAAGAGCATATTGATCTCTCTTCTTCAAAATGGTAATTATTAAACTAAAAAAATAATAAAATTATGGGAGTACAGTAGGATGTCAGTTATCCGAACGTCAGTTATCCGAAAACGTCGATCAACCGAACAACTAAAGTTTGGCACCCGTTTACCGACTTAATGACCCGCCCACCCCCCGCCGCCGGAAAGCTACCCGCATGGATTACAGTATATCTGAGCGCCTGCTATTTTTTTCGAAAATGGCTGAGGCAACCGGGAAAAAAAGGAAAAGAATTGTGCTAACAATTGAAGGAAAGCTTAAAATTTGTGAAAGTATAAGAAAAGGACTGTCTATGACGAGCGTAGCCCAACAATTTAACGTTGGTAGGTCGACAGTTCATGATATCGTCAAGAATGAGGCTAAATTGAAGCGGTTTGCGACAGAAATTGAAGAAGGAGATTGTATTAAGAAGAGAAAGATAGTGAGAAGGCCTGAGTTTAGTGAACTGGACAAGGCTTTTGTCCAGCAACGATGCAAAGATTTGTGTATTTATACATAGCTAATTTGGTTTTGATATCCGAACAATTTTCTTATCCGAACACCCCTCGGTCCCAACGTGTTCGGATAACTGACATCCTACTGTAATTGTAATTTGTATGCCAGTTAAGATCTTTACAGCTAATTTGAACAGTTGTTAAACACGAAAAGATGATCAAAGTTTACTTTGTAAGTCAATAAAGCAGCACTGAAATGTAGTTCTTTTATACACTGATATATAGTCTGCATCTTGCACCTGCATTTATATGTACATACCTACATATGCCACTGATTTCTTGATATATTGTGGTTAGTTGCAATTTAGTTTTATTAATTTGCAAAATCTATAAAAAAAACAACCTAAGGTTAAATCTTTTAAGTATTTGTTACACCCTAATATTTTGTTTACAGTTTGGAACTATTGTTGTTGACAACTAATTTTTTGACACATCAAAATAAACACTTTTCTTGAAACTATGCGAGAAGGGTAAAACAATCATGTTAGTCTTAATAGTCTAAATAAAAAGGTTTTGCAAAACTGTAGATTTACGCATCTCTTCAAACTTATATGTACTAATTGCTATTTGCGATTAAGCAGCACTTCAACTTGCCAAACTTGAATTTGCTTGCTATACTATACACATTTTTTTCTTTTTGATGGTGAATTGGACACTCTTGACCAATTATTTGGCTAACTGTACTTACTATTACACTTATTAATTGCTATATTCATGAAGATTTTAACATATCTTTGTTTGCTAAGTGATGTTTCATGCACCAATAGACTATAGCGTGCGCGTATCCAGTGCTTACTCTAACTCTAGTTACTTATTGTGTTTATAGCTAGTGATGTGCTTCAGCACAAATGGCGAGCGAGACAAAGTGCACATGTAATTCACACAATGTAGAATCTGATAAAAGTTTATTACTAAATCTGTATACAAAAGTACCAATAAGGCTACATTTATTAATAGATTGCCTGAAGTTAAGTCTTAGATCCTATTCACCTAGTTTTAGAAAGCATCATTTAGGCTTAAAAGTAACTACAAGTAACTATGTAGCCATTGACTATAATAGTGATAGCTTCATTTAAATGACCTGTGTTCCTGACAAAAACACTTCAGCTACTTAAAATGGTCGAGTTCTTAAATGACGTATGGTAAGGGACAATGCGATAGTAACCACTTGCCGCAACTATTGACTTGGGGAGAAAAAAAAACATGCATTTCTAAGGAATTTGCACACGGTTTACCCTAAATGGTGACTTGCTTACTACAGCAGTAGCTGAAAAGGCTGTGTAATGGCAGCTAATTTGTTGATTTGGTAGTTGTTTATATTGTGCTATTCTTTAGCTAAGCAGTAGCTGTAACACTCAACACTTTCACACATACTCTTTCACTGGATATACCAATACAAGACTTACTTTCGTGACTTGACTATTGGACAATGGATTTTCAACAATACTGTTGAGTAGGGCTAAAACTATGACAAACAGTGCGTTAGCCAAGATAACTTACCACCAACACTGATTCGAATAGAAAATGAACTCCCTAAGTTTTTTTTAACTGTAACTGCCTCTGCACAAAATCAGATATGTCAGACACAACCTAATTCAAAGGGGTAAACCATTGATGATACAGGTAAAGATCGATAAACCAAAGGATTACGTTCAGTGGGGTATGGGAACGGGGTCGACCACCAAGCAAACACAAAAACATGATGGTGTACATATGTCCAAACACATATATAAACTAACATATACCCCGATTTTCAAAATTTCAGAAATTGTAAAGTAGATATAAACTGCTGTATCTCCTCGTTGTCAAAGTGTACTAGTTCTAGTGCCTCTCATATGGATTGTTGCTACTAGCATTTCTGAGGTTAATGAGCATGTGCAATAAAGTGTTAGATTACAACTGTAACATCTAAGTTATCTTACGAGTCGTGAACCTAAAAATAACTATGGTGGCTATCTAGTATAATTATTTGTGGCAATTTCATCTAGTTTTGCCTGCCACTGATTTGGAAGATAAATGTTGTATAACTGAATCTAGTAAAACGTCAATACAGTCAACCATATTTCAAATACTTAACATAACCACAATGTAGACTTCGTAGAGTAGATATGCATGTATATTTTTTTATTAAATTTTCACTGTTCAAATAACTGAAATTTATATTCACTGAGGTTAGACAGGTAGTGGAGATTTGTATTGCAATATTGGGTTATATTCTGGCAAGTTTGCAAACAAATGTTATGGTGAAAGGCCATTCAAATTTTTACCAATTGTTTTATTTTAGGCATTATTTTATTGCGGAAAACTTTCCATTTTATTCAACACTGTTTGGAATTTTTTTGGCAAGATGTCACAGTTTTGATTTTAATACTCACCTTCCAGCATTACTATTATACAGAGTCTCTAAGGTTAGTATATATTTATACTAAAATGTTTCTTTTATTAGTTCACTTTTTTTTAGGTATTTTGTAGAGGAAATTTGCACACTATTTTGAGGAATGCAGAAAATTTCTTGATTAATGATTCCAAACTAGAGAGAAAGAAAGAGCCCTGGATGGGTTCTGCAGGTCTTATCAGAGCTAGTTTTGTGGAGTGTTGTGGATCGGAACATTTTTATATGCCAATTTATCATGAAAGTAGAAGACAAGAGGTAATTATAATTTCCTGACTTTACTTGGGTTTAAAGGTCTCTAAAGGATTACATGGTGTATGATATGTTAATAATGTGTACAAGTATGTATGTGTAGTGCTTTCTTTAATTAATATAGGTCATTATAAACCCCTTGTGAAGTAAAGGTATAGAAATGGCCCTGAAATACAGGCGGTCTCTCTCTACTACTGACTATATTTATGTTTATTCATAGTAATACGCTATAATTCAGACATGATATACTTCACATCTTAATTTGGTATCTTCAATAGTTCTTGAGTGTGGGCTAATGGGTCGGGTGGATGTCTCACACATCAGTTGATTATGCTCGCACCTGGAAACAGCAAAAGTAACGCTGCCACCAGAATCCCGGCCTTCTCTCTCACTTCCCAGCAAGTAGCTAGTAGCCTCCCCGTAGGTTAGGATAAGAAGTATTAAAACGTATTTAAAATTTAAAGAGATAGCACCAGCAACGTATTACAGGTACAACCAAGACTAAAGATGACAGGAATGACTACAAGTTTAAATACACACATGAAACCACACCTAACAGCACACACACCTAGCACTGCAGTCCTCCTGCCATTCATACAATCAACACATAAACTCGGTAACCACTACTGAACAACAACTAAATATAACTAACTGACTGATACTAAATATAACTATGACCAAATATATCTAACTGACTGATATGTACACACATAAGTTCTGAATACATGCACACACACATATTTTCATAGTTCGTTCATATCTTCATGTGGGCTGGCTGGCCACGCCCACATCTTCCCACCCCCCTTGTCTCATCTGAAGAGTGTCTTCTTCAGCGTCCATGAAACATTTGCTCAGCCTATCTGCAACGACATTTTGTTCCCCTAGGCGGTATTGAATCTCGAAGTCAAACTCAGACCGACTAAGCACCCAGTGATGCAGTCTTCGATTTCGCTGTGGGGCACTCCTTAACGACTCCAGCCCTTTGTGGTCAGTCACCACCACAAAATGCCTCAAGTAGAGGTAGAAGGCGAAATGTCTGATTGCCTCTACCAGGGCTAGCCCCTCCAACTCTTGGGCCGAGTATCGAGTTTACGCACCTCTCAACTGTCGAGAGAAAAATGCCACAGGGAGATGCTCCTCCCCTCTCTGCACTGGACCTTCCCCACACCAGTGGCACAGGCATCACACTCTAATACAAACACATCTGGTGTACAAGGCACACATAATTTCACATTACAAGACAAAACATTGCACAACTCCCTGAAAGCCTCTGTCTTTAGGTTCGTCCACTCCACCACCCTTGGCCCGGTCTTAGACGTGGAGGGAGTCAGCACGGAAGACCAGCGATGGAAGTTCCGTATAAACCTCCTGTAATATTCGACAACCCCGAGGAATGCCCTCAACTGCTTCTTCGATTTCGGGATAGGATACTCCTCGATTGCCTTCACCCTAGCTGCCGGTACACACCTTCCCCACAACCAACTATGTGCCCTAAGAACTCCAGTTTCCTCTTTCCAAAAACGCACTTAGCATGCTTGCAGGTGAGCCCCTCCCCCTTTAAAACCTCGCAAAACCTTCTTAAATGAACCATGTGTTCAGACCAACTCTCCGATACAATCAGGATATCATCAATGTAGACCCGTGCGAAACTGACACAGTTCACAAGAACACAGTCCATTAGTCTCTGACAAACGGAGGGAGCGTTTGTTAGGCCTAAAGGCATCCTCACAAAACGGAACTTGCCAAATGGGCATATAAATGAGGTCTTATTCCGGTCCACGTTTGAAAGGACTCTCCCCTTACCAATCATCTCAGTCATTTCTTTGAAGGCGGGAATGTAGTATGGCTCTTTCACTGTTACGTTCCGAAAATCCACGCACAACCTTAGACCTCCCTCCTTCTTCCTCACCAGGACTAGTGGGGAAGCCCACATGCTCTCACTCTGCTTGATAATCTCACTATCCTCCAGCTTCCTTAACTCCGCCCTTACTTCCTCCCTCAACCCTATGGGCACAGAGTATGGCGCCTGCCTTATTGGAGGGCTATCACCTGTGTCTATACTCATGATTACTCTCTTGGTGTTCGCGGGCTCATCAGAGAACACCTCCCTGAACTCATCCAATAATTCATTCAACTATCTATCATCATACCCTTCACATTCTTTTTTCAAAACATTCCTCTCTACCTCTTCCACAACTACATCCAATCTAGCATTTTCACACTCTCAATAAACTTTTTGATACAATTCACGTGAACCACTTTGCACTGCCTCTTGCTACCCACCTTACAGATACGATAATTCTCCTGGCCAACTCTCTCCAAGACCTCATAGGGCCCCTCCCATGAATCGGTAAGTTTACAACTTAGTCTAGGTATCCGGTAAATACTCTCTCACCAGCCTTAAATTCTCTAAGTTTCGACCCTCTTCTCACACATCCTAACCTGCTTTCCCTGGCCTTCAATTGTCTCACTTTGGCACAGTCTCGCATGAGTTCTAGCCTGTCAGCCAGTGCACGCACCCAGCCACTCACCTCAAATTTCTCTGGGCTAACCTCATGGATGCCATAGTACAAAGCATCCAGAGGTGTACGGATTAAACCCATACACAAAGTCAAATGGGGAAAATCCATTGTCCGAATGCTGCCCCTTAGCCAAACACTTCCCCAAGATAATTTTGAGTGTCCCATGCATACGTTCGACTGCGCCATTAGTTTCGGGATGGTAGGGTGAGGTCCTCACATGACTAACTCCTAAGAATTCATACACTAGGGCCATAGTGCGGGCACAGAACTGCGTCCCCTGGTCTGTAAGCATCCTTTCTGGGATGGATGTTCTAGCAAAAATCGACACAAGGGCTTCCGCCACGGCCTGGGTAGTTATCGACCTCAAGGGCACTGCCTCAGGCCAGCGTGTTGCCAGGTAGACGTATGTCAGCAAGTATCTACACCCCCCTTTACCCTTCTCAAGAGGACCCACCAAGTCGACCGCAACATCCTCAAAAGGTTCACTAAGTATTGGTCATTGAACTACAGGCGCCTTCCTGGGCTTGAACTTCGACCGTTTCTGACATAACTCACACCCCTTACAATGCTCTCGGATCCTTGTTCATGCCAGACCACAGGAAGTGCCTACCCACCATTCTTGACACTTTCTCCGCCCCTAAATGACCCAATTTGTCACGGCCCAATACCATAATCTTACATCTCCATCCCTTGGGAACTATCACAACGTCCCTAAACTCTTCCCAAGTAACATAGGCAGATTTCACCAAGATACCATCTTTCCACTTGAAACCCCTCTCTCCACGGGTCCCTAATTCTCTCCACTCTTTAAGAGAATCTTCTTCCTTTATAGCTACCCTAAACTCCTCCCCTTCATTGCCTTCCGGAACTGGGCCTAACTCTCCTGCCAGCTCCACTAATTTGGTTTCATCTCCCAAGTCTACTTCCTTGTCTAGAGCCATGCCTCAGCCATTGGCTCCTCCTCTACCCCAGCTGTAAGCTCCTTCCTTGACTCCTCCCCTTTTCCTTGATCCATACTAGACTCCTCCTCCTCTCTCACAACCGAAGGTTTCTCCTCAATACCTAAGGAACACCCATATCAGACAGACTGTCTAATCTAGGTTCTTCTTGGGCCATACTCCTAGTGAGCACACTAACATTACCCTCTTTCACAGCTGCTCTCAATACAACCACCTCTTCATCATTATTCAAATCTAGGGGTAAAATACAATTTGCGATGGAGTTGTTGTTCTCATCAATGGCTACCTCCCGCTCTAGCTTCACTCCAGCTACATCAAATGTTACACGGGTACTCTTGTGGAGGATTCTCTCACCATGTATACCTGGCACAATGGTATCTCCACAATCAACGACATTTTTGGGTACTACAGCACGGGGCACCAACCCAAAGTCAGCCCCGGTATCAATTAATATGCTCACATCCTTGCCATTAATTTTCCCTTTCACAATGTTCTTCTTGCTCTCTCCTGCAGCTGAACTTCGATTGATAGGCGCCATCCTACCCACTCCAGGCTCCTTCTTGACCACCGGCCCTCCCACTTCTTTGTTGGGCAATCATAGCCTGTGTGGCCATCTTTATGACACACAAAACAGGTAAGGGGTCGTGATCTGGAGTAACTACTGGGTCTGTCACTGCTCGCCTTAGCCTTGCAGTCTATGGCTCTATGACTCTGCTCACCACACAAGAAACATGTCACCACCACTCGGCTCCCCGCACTATCCTTACTACTAATCCTCCCGCTTCCCTTTCATTCTACCCGCCATCCACTCACACCATGACTCCCTGAGTTCACGAATGTTTGTCACTTTCCTATTTTCCATAAATACACGACCACTACTAGGGATAACTTGTCTTGTCAATGCCATGGCATGAGCAAACAAACAATCTTCTACCGTACGGGCACCCTGGTATAACCCCCTCAAATTCCTAAGAATGAGATCCACAATTTCATCGCCCGACATGGCCTTTAGTGCCTCCGAATTCATTTCAAAGATTCGGTGGCCATACATCATGGGAGTTTCCCCTACTGCCTTCATTAGAGCCTCTTTAATTAACAGTTGCGTAATCTGCCCCCTCATCCAACAAAGTGTTAACTCTTGCATACAACCTTTAGCCATCAACTTCTCTACCCACTCTGCTTCTCACACGCCACACTCTGTCATAATTCTTTCAAATTTTCCGAGGTACCACTCCAAATCACTTGATTCTTTAAACACACCCAAACCTTCCACCCTCTCTCTCAATCTATCACGTCTTTCCCTTCTCAAATCCTCTTCTTCCCTTCTTTCTCTACGGGCCGCCTCATGCGCCTCCTGCCTATTTCTCTCATCTTCAGCTCTCCTCTCATCCCTGTCTTTCCCAATGTCATTAAGTTGTTGCATCATTTCTCTCAACTCGGTCACTCGAGCTGCTTCCCTCCTCTCTTCCTCAACCTGTCTCAACACAGCCTCTTCTCTCCTGCTAGCCTCTCCCTATCGGCCCGTTCCGTATCCCGCTCTAGCAAGGCTGTAACAAGTCCTAACAAATTGTTATTAGCATCCTCAGTACCCGCCATCCTCACAGACTCTACCACCCTTTCTTCTCTAGCAACGCTCCCACCACTATGCTCACTACTACCACCACTAGCCTCTGCCAAACCACCGGGCTCACTCAGGTTTGGTATGGGTAGCTCTCTCCTCATCAGATATGGAGACGACCTGGGAACTAAGGCAGGCTCTCGCTCGGCCGGTAGTCAAAGTCCTTGTGTACGGCCGCGGGCTTCTTGCTGGTCCTCTTCCTGATTGACTCCTCCTGTCCCGACTCAGGCATTGGGAGGGGAATGTCTTCGCCATCCAACAGAGACTTGCGCGGTTACAAAATCAAAAAACAAAACAAAAAATGAACCACAATCCGTTCAACAAAGAACAAGAAAATAATTCAACAGCAACACTTAGTTCCACAGATATTCCTGGTTAGTAGTCTAGCTGGTCGAGGACTGTAGGTTCTTGATCTGACTCGATGCCGTAGCAATCGGTGGATCAGGGTCTGATCCTCAAAAGCCGAAGCAGTGGGATGATCCTGGGGGCTCCTCGGGCACCTTGGTAGACGGAGGAATACCACCGCTGCCACCAAATGTGGGCTAATGGGTCGGGTGGATGTCTCACACACCAGTTGATTATGCTCTCACCTGGAAACAGCGAAAGTAACGCTGCCACCAGAATCCCGGCCTTCTCTCTCACTTCCCAGCAAGTAGCTAGTAGCCTCCCCGTAGGTTAGGATAAGAAGTATTAAAACGTATTTTAATTTAAAGAGATAGCACCAGCAACGTATTACAGGTACAACCAAGACTAAAGATGACAGGAATGACTACAAGTTTAAATACACACATGAAACCACGCCTAACAGCACATACACCTAGCACTGCAGTCCTCCTGCCATTCATACAAACAACACATAAACTCGGTAACCACTACTGAACAACTAAATATAACTGACTGATACTAAATATAAGTATGACCAAATATATCTAACTGACTGATATGTACACACATAAGTTCTGAATACATGCACACACACATATTTTCATAGTTCGTTCATATCTTCATGTGGGCTGGCTGGCCACGCCCACATTGAGTATGCAATATTGGTTAAAGAAGCTGAGTGTTTTTACTAAGTAGTACACTTGTTGATGTCCGATTGGGTCCCAATTCTACTTCTGTGATTACAGACGTTTGTCACGTAACATTGAAACCATTTTAGTGGTATTGTTCTGTATCAATGAATACTTCAGCAAAGCTGTAATTCTGTCAACATCGGGTTTCCCAATAGTTTTTTGGATGTGTAAGTAGTGTTCTTTAGCATAGGTAGACCGTGTCAGTGAGTATGCCTACCTACATTTTAATATGAAACATTTAAACAATTATGCTTTTTTTTATTGTTTCTTTTTATGCCTGAAACTCTTCCTCTTCTGTATCGCTCTCTGTATTTTTCTAATTCTTCACTGTCTTTTTATTCCTCTTCAATATTGCTATCATTAACTTTCTTGATGAGCAACATCCTTGCCATGAGATGTGAAAAAAATATTCCAACTGATACTTAAAGGGTATATTCTTGTTCCCATGCTTATAAATTCAGGTATTTTTACAGTGTACTTTAATTGTGACACAGTATCATCACTAAAGAGATGAGAACTTCCGAAGTTCTGCGCACTTTCGTTTTGTGTGAGTCAGAGCATCAGATACTCAACAAAATTTTATTATTGCTATCTCACACTGTAAAACTATTCTACTTGGCTCTTTGGATGTGTAATAATAGAGTTGACAGCCTGGTAGAAAACAATTTTAAAGTGTTTAGACCAAAATTGCAGATTAGGGTTATTGTGGTTAGGTCTTTATGACAGGTCAATTTCTATGAGTTTGTAATTTCTTAAACTAGAATTTATTGTACTAAACAAAATGTTCCTCTTAGTCTACTTTTACAGAATGTGCATTTCCTAAATACCCAATATATGCGTGTGTGTTTTTTCTTCCATTACTTTAGGCTAGTCTGAATTGTCCAATATCTCTTATTTATGTAGGCTGTGATGCACTCTTGATAAATATTTAATTTTTCCCTATTCTCAATCAGAGTCAATAAGCATTACTTATAGTCTAAGAAATATACACCTTTCAAGTAGGAACTTTATTTTTCCGCAAGTAAATCCTGAATAAGAAGCTTTGTTGTTGTAGACTAAACACTTTTTTCTACAATAAGCAATAATATTTATTATCAAGTCACAGCTGTGCAGCTGTAATTATAATTTTAGATTTAAAAGTTGCTTAGATCATAAATGCTTTTATTACTGTTTGAGAAAAATAACATTTTCTTATAACTGTAGGTTGACAAATTGTTGATGAAAATTGTGAAGTTTATGGATCATAAAGAAATGTCTTATAGTTCTAAAGAACCTCATGTGCAATCTCATCATCTTAAAGACAGGTAAACTCTTTTGATGCTAATTTTATTTGTCAGCATGTTCCCAGATACTTTTTGTAGTATCCGGTATGTTTTTGTTATTATAATTATTGTACTAATAATACACTCAACAATTTGGTGATAAATATGGGTAAACATTTTTACAGAGTTGCTAGAAAATAAAGTGGTGAATAGGTTTGATAAAGTAGAGTTTAATAACTTTATTAGTTGTTTTAACTTGTCTAAGTAATGCTGCAATTAGTCAAATCCTAAGGTCACCTTGAGGCTCTAGGTAATAATTGATGTGGTACATGTATGTCACTCACCCACACAGTGCCTTCCCCCCCCCCCCCCCCCAAGCTAAACACCGAATCCCGCCCCCCCCCCCCCCCCCCCCCCCTCCCGAAATTTTGGGTTATCCCCAGTTTATTCTGGTAATACAACAGTAAGTTTTATATAAGCGATGCCTTTGTTTGTTTCTTGTTTTGTCTTGTTTTTTAATTTTTTTTCAAGTTACAAAAAGTTGTGGCGCCTTGTTACTACAATATTGATGACCTTTTACCAGTTTTAACTTGGCTTACTGTTTGTAGTAAGCAAGTGTCTAGTTGTCAAGAGCTACTTAAGCCTTTTTTTTTGTTTTTGTTTTTTTGTTATGAGAATTAGTTTTGGATATGGACCTATTTCTGGTCTTCAAAAGCAACTTATAAGACATTATCACACACATACACACACATACACACACGCACCCGTGTTTTTTTTTGTGTTTTTTTTTAACACGGGTTTTTAAGCTACCCATCAGTATCTTCTGGTACAACTTTACTATGTAGGTCTTTAGAGTACACTATACTTTTATTTCACTAATAGTATGGTGTGTATATTACCCTTTCAAAAAGGTACCGAGAAAAATGCTGTTCAATCGAAATAGCACCAGGAAAGTGAAATAGCAAATGAAATACCTCATTAGCTAAGTGAAATAGTACGGGTAAGTGTGCATGCATACAGTGTTAGCTAGCCTTGTAACAAATCGTTTGAGTATAGTTCTTGGTTGGAGTCTATGTCTTTTTTTTTATGCCCAAGTTCTTTATATTAGACAAAAATTAGTTAGCAGATTTGGAGGAGCCATAGGTTTAAACGACGTCTTGGAGGAAGCTAATCCAGTGAGATAGCGAGTGAATGAGTGTAGCTACTGTGCAAAATAAGCTGGTCTGCTATTAGCGAGTGTTAGCATAGGTATCCTGAGCTATTACTCACATAAAAATGCTTATTTTTCATTTCCTGTTCAGTCGTTGTTTGTCCATTGAATGTGAAGTCTATTTATGAGTGTGGGTATGTGGCTTTTTTTCTTTTTTTTTTCTTTTTTTTTTAAGATTGGCAAAATTGGCAACTTTATTATATTTGTTACTTTGCGAAAAGATTGTTGCTTTCATGTATTCTCTTGCAATATCTTTAAGCTGTGCTTGAACATATACAATCCATACTGTCAATATGTACTGCATTTGAATGTGTTGTAAATTAGTTAATATGAAAAATTAGTTACTGTATTTAGGCAGAATTTTTACACAAAAATACTTGTGTGTGTGGTATAAATGTATATTCTATGAATTCATGCAACACCATTTAAGAACAAATTACATGTTTGAAAGTTTCATACCATTGGATGCAAGACAGATTAACTGATAATTGGAAACTCAAAATGTACATGCTTGTCTGTTTTTATATGAGCCCCAATGTAATCAAAGATACCATTTAATTGCATTCTGAAGCAGTATATAAGTCACCTAATATCAACCCTGTGATACCTACCTGAAATTATACATTCAGTTTGTGCTGTTTTTAGCCACATAGTAATTTATTTCACTTCAATTTTCAGCCATTCCTTTATGGGCAGAATGACCTCCTATTTTTCTAACCATGATCAAAGTACAAAGAGCAATCATGATAATCATCTTTTGCTAGAAGGAATATTAAAGCAACTTTCACTTATTTTTGAGGTTTGTTTTGTTGTTTTGTGTATTTGTACAATAATTCCTCAACATATATACAACATGTAATAAGTTAATTGTAATCATTAGTATCACTATCAATAGCATGTGAATTTTATCATTATATGCTACTAAATACAGCCCATAAAATGTATGATTGAAATTATATGTTCTTGTGATATAGGCAGACATGTTATTTGCAGTTGTAATTGTGTCTGTTACAAATTTCTTTGCATTCATGATGTTCTGCAACATTTCAAGTTAAAGTCCTACAAGCAAACAAGACATAATCCTAATAGTCATCCCTATTGTTTTTTTTGTTGTTGTTTTTAACACTAACTTGAACAATGATTACCTGGTTGAAGCGCTCAAGGGTTTCAACGTTCAGCTCCGAATGATTTGGAAGAGGCTATTATTTACTTCATTTATAAACAGCCTTGATAAATGACTATTCTGTCACTCCCAAATTTAAAAAATTGACATCATTTTGTATTCATAAAGTAAGTGTATTTCCAAACTTACCTACATTATTATTGTATTGAGGTTCCAACTCTTGGCCTTTTGAAAAATAGTGTACTAATGTGATATGTACCTATTGCCTTTTTTGGTGGAAGGCAAAAATATCTGCATGTACATATAATTAAAATATGCTATACTTATACAGTTCATTGTTTCTTTCTCAGCTTTCTTTTACTCATTAGATGTATGCTTTGACCACGCCCCTAACCACACTCACATGGTATGTTCATAGTTACGGCTTAAGATGTGCAATATTAAGCCAGCTGGAAACATTACTAGGGATTGACCAGAGGCATTGGAACTGGTGTGGCTTTGGCCGTACCAATGTTTTTAACAAAAAGGGGGCATACCTGTTAATTTAGCGAAGTGAGCAAAGCTGTATACTAATGAATTGGGATATAATTATGTATAGGTTACACCACAGGTTGGTATGGGATTTACACTACCGAGGGCTGAAGGCCTGAGGAATGTGAGAATCCTGTGCCGACCGAATGGAGGGGTGCAACGGACTTGTCCTTAGCTCTGTAGGAAACACATAAAAACTCATTTTAGATTGGAGAGTTAACTTGCTGACCTCTTAGAAGGGTGGTATGAAATATATTCACAGCGAATTGAGCAATATGATTGGACAACTTCAATATACCATAGTACAAATTTATCTATGTCTTCAACTCAATTTATGTTGGCGTACGTGTACCTTTTTTGCTGTAGGCGTATGTGTACCCTTATTTTCTACTAATGTGCCTGCACGTATTACAAACTTTCTTAGCAACATGTTATTGTGTGGTATTGTTAAATGAAAAGATTTAGGAGGTTAAAATGTCTAAAAGCTGGAGCACATTGAGCTGTCCAACCTGCAGAAAACTTGTGTGAGGAGACACAAGAAAAGTGAAAAAGACTAGGCTTGGAGAAGAGCTAAAAAAAAGGCTGCTACTGTGGAGCAGGTAAGTTGTATAAAAAAACATTAACATCAAAATACATCAGCTAACTTACAATATTCTACTGCTATAGTTTTTCTTGCCCCTTGCTCGCTTTGCTGACTTCAATTGGAACCAATTTTTTAGTTTATTTACTCTTTACCGGATCTCTTAGTTGTTGTCTAAATCGAGTGGTCAAAATCAAGCGTTTGAAATGATTTCAAATTTTTGTTTCTGTCCTTGTACTTTCTTCCACTCTCTATTATTAAATAAAGCCATTTCTTTGGAATGAATAAATACAATGGACCATCAGCAAACTATAAAGTGGTCTGAGCTAATCCTTGTAATCACTCTTTCTTTGGTTTTTAGATTCCATTCATTTAAGTCTCGCGTTAAATGTTAATACATGTAATATGCAACAAAAAATTAAGTTGATCATAATAAAAAAATTGGTACATCGGCAATTTTGGACATGAGAGGCTGGATTTTGTACATAGATGTTAATCTTTTTTTACAACCTCAATGAATTTAGTACAAAAAAGCACTTTAAGTACTAAGACTTTCCTTTATACTTGCATAAAGAAGGGACACTGATGACGACTGACTACAGTGTATATTCATGAATAAATCATAAGCTGATCAGAATTGGTAAAGCATTAGGAAACAAAATATATACTTTAGCTGTGACTTGTCAAATGTTTTGTAATCTGCTGTGTACTGAACTGATACTGTACTTCAATTGTACAAAATTTAATCAGTGTAAAAATTACGAAGTCAATAAGGCAATGCTGAGACTATTTCATGTAGAAAAAGTAAAATAAATTGTCAAAATTTTAATAATTAGAACAGTTTTGCCATTCGAAACATATTTATTGGCAGATACCAAACCGTGTGCACAGTTCATTTATCTTGTAAATTGAACATTTATACCATAATAAAATAGATTGTTAATTCCCAACTATTGAGCATTATAACATTGAACAAGAAGTATTTGGTGTAATCTTATTCTGGGGCCAGCACAAGAATAGAGGCATAATAAAATATAATTGAGTGTGGACGACATAATTTGTGAGGAGATATTGCGTTCCGTTATCAAGCAAGATTTGATATTTCATTTTTGTAAGGGCTGTACTCAATGATATATTATAACTGTATTCACTTTTGTATCAAAGTTCTTTCACTCAGATTTGTTCATTTCATTGTGCATTTCCATTAAAAGGACTTTTTATATTACCTGGGAAAATCCATTGTATGGGCAACTACCTGGAGAGAAACCGGTGGCAGCTCTACACTAGATACCTTTGGAGTTACAAGCTAGGTGTACAACCCTCTCCCTCCTGAGCCCCAACAACTAATGGCAGTTCATTTTCTAAAGAATTTATAAGAAAATTGTGACGTGTTTTGTTGTTTTAGTCTGTTAGAAAATGATGAAATTACGACATTATGCTATTATTTCACTCTAGACCAAAAATGAGAATACAGTAGCTTTATTAGTATCCCCAGAACATTGCACTTCATGTTTTGACTCTTGTATATGATTACATAAAATGTAGATATTCTCTTTGTACTCAATATGAGTAATCCTGTGTCTGATTGTTTTTTTATTTTATTGTTGTTGTTTGTGATGTTTGATAGTTACCTGAGAGGTGTTTTGAAGAATTGGATAATTCCAGAGACAGTTTGTATGCTTATAGTGAGAATATTCCCTCCTCACTTATTCAGCATAAGGTTAGTTACCTTTATTGGCAGGTGAACGAAGCGAAGTGAGACACTAACAGAGATGAACAAATTCATGCCAATGGTATATTGGACATACTTATATGTGTGTATATTATGATGTACAGAATTCAGGTATTCCCTTAACGATTGCTATCTCTATATTTCCTCTCCCTTCATAAGGTGTTGTGAGATGAATGATTGCATCTTGTGTCTTTTCTTCTACACTATTTTTATAGCTGTTAAGAAAGTTTAGTTTTAGTTCAATCTGATTCTTTAATAGATTTACTCTATGTAAGCCAACATTGTTTACTTCAATTATTTTGTTGTTATCCGAACAGTTCTTCACTCAGACAAATTAAAGAAACTTTTTTTCCCTACACACTGTGTTCCTTAGTTTATACCTTTATTTAGACTCTTTGGTAGTTCCTGTACAATTAGTTGTGTTTCCATAAATTTAAGAACAACATTTTTTTAAATGTCTGCAATGCAGCAGCTATCTTCGGAGATTGTAGTTTAAGCTTTAGTAAATTGTCATTTTATCAATAATTTGCACATGCATACAGATATAATACCATGAATATTGTAGACTATCAGTGTCACAAAAGTTTCATTCTACATAGTATTGGCGTGGGTCCAATTTATTTTTATTCTACTAGTAAATACGTTAGTACAGCACGTGATAGAATATTGCAATTGAGGACTGTCTGTAAAGAATTTTCAGCTTTGAACTGTTTTCATATTGTCAATCACCTAAATGCTAGCAACCTATTGGAATATTAATACTTTAGAGAACTATACATTTCAGGTGTTGATGCTTAATAGTATATAACTACAACATGTTGTTAGATACACTTTGCTTCAGTTTGATGACTATTCTTGTTTGTGAGACATGGTATGGCTAACTATAAGTATGATCAGTAATTAAATTATACTTATTTTTATGAAATAGTGTATGACATGGTTAGCTTACTGGCCATTTATGCCCATTTATGCCGGCACTCACCATAGTTTTATTGTGTAATAGGTGGCATTCTTTTAAGCAATGCTCTTTATCACTCTAATTTTAGGAACTGGATACGTTCAAGAGTTTATCAGTTTTATCAAATAAAATTTCTATTGGCTACAAAGGAGACCAAGTTAGTCAACCTTTTCGTTCTTATGAAAATCCTACTCTAGTAAGGTTACTGTGCAGCTTGTCAGCATACATCAATCAAAATGTGAGTCTTTGTAGTGTCATATTAAAAATGCCAGCTAGTATAGTAAGTATAATAGGTTCTGTAGTACATGAAGTTTGAAACGTAATATATTCTAATCTAATATGAAATACCTAGAAGCAATAAGTATATATTACTTTTTTTTTAAATAGATTGTTTGAAGTATAGATCACAGGGCATAAGTGGCAGTAAAGTTTTTTGCACGTTCTTAGTTCTGAAACAAATATTTTATTTTTGCAGTTCAGCCATTATATTAATGGAAATAAAAGTACATCACATAAAGTCCTGTGTACTGTTTTGATGAAGTCATCTGAGAAAAAGTGAGTACAATTTATTTATTTATTTAATTATTTTAATAATTATTTTAGTTGATGATTTGAATCACAAAACAAGAAAATCAGTCTGTTGATAATTAGTATTGTGCCTAGTAGTGTTGATTAACTTTAAGTAAAAGTGCTACTGGATTAATATTATTGCATGAGTCAGTATGCAATATGGGGAGAAATTTTACTAGCACATATTGTCATCAAAAAGCGTGGTAGTACTCTAACGTTTAGGGCTAACCAAGTACCCCTAAATATTGGAAATTGAAATTCTTCTTTTTCTCTGTTCATCTTCTATTTAAGCCAGACTAGAGCTAACTTTGTTCAACTTAAAGGGCTAAAAATGCTGTGATCCTGCGTCTTCATTATAGGTTGACGAATACGTTTGTAAGTGTCACACCCTTAGTCCATTGGAGGCTAATTAGAAGTCAATCTATTCTTCATGGAGTAGAAGAAGAAAAAACACAGTGGGTTAATGTACTTGATTACATATCGCTTAATAATTTAACAAATCAAATTAAAAATTTGGCTTCCTAAAAAAAGTTACAACAAGACAATTCAAAGGAGTTTTTGGTTGGAGAATAATGCTGGTATTAAAATATTACACACAATATCACAAAAGTAAGTAATTTTGCTTTAAATAGAAATGATAGTTTAGTTTTTGTTACTAGTCTAACTACATGAGTATTATGAAGTCTTTGAATCCATTATATGTGTTAAATTAGTGGCTCCGCAAGAATCAGCTTGAGACCATTAGCATCCTACTACAACATATTTCTTCTGCTGGTTATTCTACTATTAACTAAAGCATTTACTGTATCCAATTTTGTAACTTTGGTTATTCTGATGGTTGTTTTATTTTGTCTCATACGATTTCACAAAGACTAATTAAATAATATATCATACAAATTTTTTAATGAGAAGTACATGAATAATGAAATACAATTATAAATTTTTTTAAAACTTCTGAATTTATTTCACTAATACTTGATGTCTAATTGATGTCTCATTAATGATTGAACACAGTTTAGTAATCACAAACATACTTTATAGCCTCGAAACATCTGTACTTGTCTGGGAGATAAAAGGGTTCATAAATTAATGGAAATGGAGTGTCCCAGCCACAAACTCTCTGAATGGGAGCTTCCAAGTTCAGGAAACATTCTTCCTGTACAATGTAAAAAAAAAAAAGTAAAAAAAAAAGCAATATTATAGTCAAATTGTTTTTGTATAACCATTTCAGATACGCACACAAGTTTTATTTACAATTACATAGCCTGTTATTTAAACATATGGCAGTCAAAGCTGAAGAAGGTTTGAAGTTTAGATGTTTTATTGGAATTTACAAACAAAAACCCTATCATAAAACTGTAGGTGTATTAAAAAAATCAAGCAGTCTTACTGCACAACAAATGTCAGCAGCTAAAATGGCTTATTTGAATTAAGGTAAAGTAAATCAGCTTTTCCTGGATGAGTGGCCCAGAATTATAATAAGCATAATTGGTGCGCATTTGGCACATTGCACTCAATTATGACCCATTGTTAATGTCCTTTTTTAGCACACCTCTTGTTTTTGTTTTTGCTGTTTTTTTGTTTTGTTTTTTTTCTTTCCTTTTTTCGTTTATCTTCCTTTTCTCATTTTTTGTTTGAGATGAAAGAAACAATCTGTATTTCCAAGGTAGGTCGAGTGTCATGACTTCCGACCTGGAGTGTAGTGTACTTACCACTAACTGTTTGGTACAAATCTGTAAAATATACATCTTATAGGCCTTCAGCTTTTGTCAACTATTCAATTATTATGAACATATATTACTTGAAACCAAGTATATATTATATTATATAATATATAATATTGTTCTTATTACATGAGTCAGAGTGAGATATGGCCTGAAATATTTCAGGAGCAGGCTGAGATCTTGCCATATTGGTCTAATAGAGTGTAATAAGTGGTTTATTCTATGATATCTGCATAGCTATACTTTGTACTAGGGCAGGTTGGTGGGTGTAAAGTTGATAGTAGGGACAACCCACAACCCCAGCTGATATTTAGGCAGCTGGTCTAACCAAGTTGGGTAGGCTACATCTGAAGAAGGTAGCTGTAAAAAACCAAAACTAGACTAGGGCAATCAGCTTGCAAGGTGAAATAAATAATACTGGGTACATAAAAATAACATTGTGAAGATATCTAGCATGGAATAATTTATTATTTATACTATAGTTGCATGGTAATAGTCATGGATTAAAAATGTTACTTTCCATATGTTATTCCCTCCAATTGGGCCAGCTAAAAAATATTTTTGTACCACAGAGAGATTAAATTGCACACAGAATTTTTTTTGTCTATGAAAGGTGCATAAATAATTATGATATAAAGTGATGTATCATGTAGTTGTTTTTTCCTTCAGCTACAGATGAAAATCTAGCTGAAACCCTGGCAACTCTCGGGATTATTGCCAGATAACCTCCAATCCCATGGTTTAACTATTACATATATTATTATTGGTTAGCGAGCGAGACACTATCAGGGGTAACTCAATTGAAAATCGGAGATACCGTATATGTTTATATATATGTTTGGACGTATGTATGTCGTTTTGTACTTTGACCCTGGCATTTTTGTGTTAGTTCGGTGGTCGACCTGGTCCAAACTTCACCGAACAGAATCCTCTGGTTTATCGATCATTACCTGTATCACCCTAGAAATTGAATTGTTTATTGTTTTGAATTATTTTGCGGGTGCAGTTAAAGCTTGAAAACCTACTGGAGTTCCATTCTATTCGAGTTAGTGGTGGTGGTAATTCAATGCGCTCTTTGTCATGGTTATAAGCCATACACAACAGTATTTACATTAAAATTTATTGTCCACTAGACTTACCACGTAGGTAAGTCTTGTGTAGGTATGTCCAGTTGTGTGAAAGTATTGTGCGTTACAGCTTCTACTTAGCTAAAGAATATCACGAAGAAAACGTTTAAATAAGCGTGTATTGTTATGTTGCTGTTTTTTTTTTTCAATTCAAACAATTGCGGCGAGTGGTTACTATGGCATTTAAATCCCTTTACCATATAAACGTAATTTAAAAACTCTTTTTTTGACATTATTTTTTTGTGTTCAAGCACATCACTAGTATATATATAGTTTTATTATTTAACTGGCCCACTAGTCCAAGCAAATTTGGGCCTAATTCACTCATCACCTTATGTTTTATCAAAAACCCTGGCGTGGCCTGTTTGTAATTATTACATGTACTTAGAAAAATGACAAATTCCACCCAACAAAATTTCTTTACAATAACCAAAATATGGGATTTTCATCTACTTAGTAACATTAATTTCACTGATCTGCTCTCCGAATACCTCTGAGCTCATACAGGCTTGTAATAGAGGATTTGTACGCTACACTCAACTTTGTTTCAAGTTCAAACTAAATATAGTCACTTGAGACGTTTGATAACCATGGAGCTTATTGTGCCAAGTATATTACTTTATAGCTCATACTGCCAAAATAAAAGTATATTTAAGTGGAAATTAGCTGTTGTTAATTATCTGAGGATGACTTTATTAACAACTATGTATTACTATGTGAATTTAACCTGTATTGTTGAAGATATTTCCCCAGCAAATCCTGCAGTAATCGGAGCTTCATGAGCTATAATCACTCTACCAGTTTTAGTCACTGACTGTAATCATAACATAATGTTAAATACAGTAAAATAATACGAATTAGTTGTTACCTTTGCAACTGTTTCTACATCCCAAGGTACTAAAGTTCTAAGGTCCACGATCTCACAATCTACATCAAGCTTTTCCTTTGCCATTGCACTTGCTTTGTGCAAAGTTTGCAATTGAGCTCCATATCCAATAAGAGTAACATCTGAGCCTTACAGTATAGAATATTATCATCATATTTGCAACTACAATTAGAAAGTTGACATATAAATATACAATAATATATACAGGGTTTCATACAGAATGTTTTAGGGGGGTGGGGAATTTCGAACGTTTTTAGTTAGTTGTTTTTTTTCAGCCGGTAACTAAAGACCCAGAAAGTAAACAAGTTCCTCAAGCATCAGAACCAGTTTTTATGATGCATTGTATTACATTACTGTAGCAAAATGTCTATCTGAACAGGTTAAGAATGATATATTGGATAAAAGTCAGTTTTTTAAAGTTTTTGTCAAACTTAAGAATTCTTGCTTGACAAGGTATATTTAGCCAATAAGTATGATTGGTACTAAATTTAAATTAGCATTTACTATGTTTTCATCAATTTTCATCACTTTACTATTATATCAATTTTTGGATTGATTACATTTAAATTATAGAGTTGTGTCTGGTCCAGTTAAGAACCAGCCTGACTTTCTGGTGAGACTGCTTGGTTTTAATTGCATATCACCTCTGTAAAACCAGCAACATTTGTGGCTAGTTTGGAGCCACACTGTTTTAAAACAGGCTGGCCTGTTGTAAAATGGTCCAGACTGTTTAAAAGAAGGTTTGTAGTTTGAAAATGGTCTGTAAGAGAAAGTAAAATTCATGATATTTACATTTAATATACTTAGAACCCGTTGCTATATTGTTACTAGGTGTACTAACTTGGTAAGTGTGCACTATTTTTTGCCTTTAGGTATATGAACTGTGCATACTAACAACCCTTGGGGTATTGCTATTTTTGAGTTTTAGTTTAATAGAATAGGCTGGATAAAGCAGGGAGCAGGTTATGTGAGGCTGGATATGGGAGGGTCTACTACTCTCTCATATCCACCTATACGGGACCAGCCCTATCATATAACTCTCCTGCGCTCTGGTACCACAGGAATTTACCATAGCTAGCTGCTTTACTGCTTACTGCAGAGCAGCCCAGGTAGAGTTAGATCTGGAGATAACAGCTGGCAGCTACAATGCCAAAGTAAACTTGCTAAAGTAAACTTTCTGGCCTTGCTTCAATTGAATTTTAATTGAATTTTAATTTTGGGCCGGAAACACGGAAGAATTCGCTTGTACCGGTGGATTTAGTGCACAAAGCCCTCGGCCTACGGCCCTTGGGCTTCAGTGCACTAAATCCACCTGTACCTAAGCTTGTATGCTCTAACTATTACATAGTATGTATAAGTGCACCCATGATTGCAGAAGATTGGTTAATACAGTCATACATATTTATATACCAATAAACCAAGTGTACTTCTATAGCTGTATCTCAATACCTGGAACTATAACCTCAGCTGATGATAATGGGATCTTGTACTCTTCTATTGGCACTTCTTCTTGGGCGGCACGATATAATCCTTTGGGTTCAAAAAAAAAAGTTGGATTGTCATCTTCTATGCTTGAAAGAAGAAGACCTTTAGCCTGACTGGGACCACGAGGAATTATCACCTGTTAATGTGAGAACAAAAAATAAATGAAGAAGAGAAAGTACAATGACAAGAGTGTATCGAGTGGACCATAAACAATTTTAGAACCTAAAACATAAACTTTAAATAATTTTGACCACATTTTTTTGTGCTTCTTTTTCTTTTTCATTTTTTCAAATTGTTGTTGCTGTTATTTAATAATGTTCAGTACTGATCTTCTATTTGAAGTAGTATATGGATCAATTTGTGCTCAATTACACCACTAGTTGTAATTATTTGAATTGGAGAGTCAAGTTTCAAGTGATTATACTTGGTGTACATGCTTTTTCTTGCATATCAGAAGGTCAATCATCCAAAATGTCAATAAATTGAACTACATGTAACTTGTGCACAACTCAAGATGGTTATTTACACCATATTTTATATTGCAAAGAAACTACCATCATATTTGATGCAGTGTAATATCTGAAGAGGCTGAAAAGAGTGATAAAAAGTGAACATTGCTTCTTTGTGGCTAAACTACTTAAAATCTGCAAGTGGTTAAGTTCTTCTGTATATACAAAAATTATAATTATTATTACTATTATTAATATAATTGATGACTGAATGATGAATGAATGACAAAAGAAACAATATTGTAAGCTTAAAATGTTTGCCTAAATATTTATTAGAACCTTAGCAAAAACATTTTATACTGCATATAGGTATTATAATGTATTTTTTTAATGTTTTAATACATGTTTTCATCTATTATTCTGAGATATGAGCAATTCCAAGTTACGTGCACCCCTCCTAAAACCAAGGCACCCGGATAAGAGAGGTTCTAATGTACTTGTTTTTTACACTATGTATTGTCCTACATCACATGCATGCAACAGAACAAAACACAACAACTACCTACTCACTTTAACACCCGGAATATGGGAATAAAAAGCTTCCACACTTTGAGAGTGGTATAGTGCACCATGCCCCACTGCTCCATAAGGTGCTCGAACTGTAAGTTTTCCACAATGGTATACTCCACCTGATCGATATCTAAATTTGGCAGCCTCATTCACAACCTGTAACATTAAAAAAAATTAATAACAATTGATTCCCATTAGCTATTTGCTGTGTCCAATGTATTAGAGAGTGCGCTATCACTCTCTATTTAGGGTTAACCCCCCCCCCCCCCCCCCCCCCCACTTGTGCATTCGGTGGGTATACAAAAGTACTTATTGAGCTAAAAATCAGATCTATCCATACCATGTCCACAACCCTTTCGATCTTTTCTTTACTTGAACACTACTGAACTGTCTAAACAAAGCCGTCCCACTAATGTTTCCATTGCCGCCATGTTCTAGATTTTCCCACGCCAATTGAAAAAGTACGTAGAAACGACCCTTACATGTCAAAAGCTATTGTATGATACATTCTGCTGTTGTAAATAAATAGAAGTTCTTGTAATCTTGGGGGGGAAATTATACTGTTGGTGTCTACTGAAAGTTGCTTTAAGCTTCTCCAATTTACTCTAAGTTCTCTCCATTTTATAGCATCAGGTAAGACTATATCTAATTTTATTGTTGGCAAAGACTGTAAATAATGATTTTCAATATTGATGCAGATAATTCCTATGATCTGGCGAGTTAAAAAAAAAGAAGATGGAAACTAGTAATTTAAAAAATTAAACGTGTAAAAATTGGGCTTTAGGGTTACCCACAAAAGTATGGAAACTAGCAAAGTTACAGTTACTCTAATACGAGAATGGTCACTTCCGCATTGTGATATCTCTAAATTACTACCTCAATGATACCTTAAAATATGTTTTTCATTTATTTAATGAAGCAGTAATATATAGATGTCACATGGCACTGTGCAGTCATCGTGAACGACCATATTTAGGGTCTTGTCTAAATATGGCAGTTCTCTCTGAGGCAGCACCTAATTTTTATTTTAACAATAGGTTCATGGAATTATTGCTGATAACTGTCCCGATCCCGAGGGCAGTTATCTAGCGATAATTTTGTGAGTAGTCATGATTTAACTATTTTAAACCATAGTTACTGTTTCAAACCATGTAAAGACCAAATAAAGAGAGAGGATATTGTTGTTTCAAGGGGGGAAAAAATTCCAGAGTGAGGGTCACTCCAAAATACTGACAACAAGAAAGCATTTCTTTCCCTTTCTGCCACCTTAAAAAAAGTGGTGATAGAGCAATAATATCCAGTGAAGTTCACAAGACAAATCTGTATACTCTAATAAATAGTTCTCTGTGTCAGTCTTCTTTAGATGGGGAATGAGTAACCATTTGCAAAAGAAAGTTTCGTACAAGTAAAAAGTAAAAAATAAGAAACAGACTTTCTTTCAAAGACCACAATACATATCACTTTATACCATACGATTAGGATCTTATTCTATTATGTCAAAAAAATTCTTCTGAGTCTAATTAAGCACTCCTTGTGGAACAAACTTTATTTGTCTTTTCCGCCGGATAAAGTATTTCCTTCACTTGGTACGAGCAATAGCACGGGTAACTGTGCAATTTGCCTCACGCTATTTCAGTCGTGCTACTCATGAGCACACCTCATGCCATCAGTCGCTAATAGTAGGCCAGCTTTCATTTACAGTATTATCATTGTTACTAACTGTGCAATTCACCTCGAGCTATTTTAATTGTGCTACCCATGCTATTAATCCCGAATAGCACCGGTAACCCCATGCATAAGTCGCTAATAGTAGGCCAGGTTTTGTTCATTATAATTTTCACTGTAGCTGGCTATACCATATGGTTCACTCACTCCCTGAATTTCAGGATTAGCTTCCTTCGTTCATAACCTATGGCTCCTCCAAATCTGTTGAACTAATTCCGTCTAATACAGATGACTTATGCCCTAAAGAATGACCAAACTCCAACTTGAAACTACTCAAACTGTATTAGCAACCATGGTATTTGTAAGAGTAATAGCATGGGTAACCGTGCTATTCGGGATTAATAGCACGAGTAACGATTGAAATAGCACGAGGCGAAGCCGAGTGTTATTTCAATTGCTTTACGAGTGCTATTGATCCCTAATAGCACAGGTTATCCGTGCTATCACTCGCTAATAGTAGGCCAGCTTTTTAAAAAGTCTCTTGCACATTGTCCCCTACTAGAAACTACTCGAACTGTACGTTTCCAAGGTTAACGCTCTACGCGTGCGTACTTACCCGTACTATTTCACTTAGCTACCGAGGTATTTCACTTAGTTTCCACTTAGTTACTGAGGTATTTCAAATTAGTTACGCGCTATTTCACTTTCCCCGGAATTTCACCGTGACATTGCCTAGCCGATAAAAGTACATGTATGGCAAGGTTGCAAAGAGATCGCCGTGACCAATCTGATCATTATTTCAGTTTTTCATGCTGTAGTATTTCAAAATAATACCACTCTTTTTGTAAAAAATGACTCAGCTATGGTATTTCACTTAGTTATCATGCTATTTTACTTTTCTCATGCTATTTTCCCCTTACATTTTTAATGGGGAATTTTTCTATTGTAACACATTTTTTGATAACATCAGCTATGTGCATAGGAAAAACAAACACAATATTTAAATCTTTAAAACACAATGCGTCTGTTTATCCTTTCAAAACGTCAAGTATTTCAAAGCAACATTTCCTAGTGATGGTCGTTCTACAACTATTTTTGTTAAATTGTTCAAAGTTGCTGTCTGCTAGCTGACATCTGAATTGGTTTTGATCATATTTAATTCCCTATAGGATCATCATAAAATAGAAGGAAATCCCATCTGCCGATACAAAACCAGTCTAACAATAACAACAACAACAACAAAAGTGACAAATTTAGCAACATTAAAGCATGATCCTGTGACTATTCTTTCCATAATTCAGTAAAAATTATTTATTTAATTTAAGAACCTCCCATGGCAGTTATCTTCAGGCAACCGCATTCAGATTCTAGTTTGTTTTTTTACAAATTTTCTACCGTAGCTGTACCAACAGGAGTTGATAGTGATCACTTAGAGTATATTTTAAAGAGTTCTAGTGAAGGTAGCATAACTATAGTTTCTGGGCCCCTTTGAAGCCCAGATGCTTTTTTCAGTGACTATAATCTTATACTGCCCTAAGGTTAAGGTTTAATTAAATCAAATATTGCTATTATTATAATTATTTCAGCTGAGAATGACTGAATTAAAATTGTTTGCTAGTCTAGATCTTATGTTCCAGTAGAGTAGACAATTCTGCTAGCTGGCTTTTAGGATTCTTGTACTGTGATTCCTCCATATGAATTTATCGCTCCTCAGTACCTCTTCCTTAACATTGAATTGTTTTTATTCACTCCACGGTTGGTCTCAAACTGGAATTCATGCAACTCAATGTCTGATTACTTTCCAGTTTGTTTGGCATGGCATCGATTTAGATGTTCAAATCCTACATTCAGTGTCAACTAGCCTAAATCCACTTTTATGCTCAAAGTCCACTTTGATACTATTCATCTTGACTTCTTCTCGCCTTACGTAAGTGTGGACCATTTCACTCGCTGTCCAGAGGCCATTTCACTGAGTTCATTCATAGCTAAGACTGTAATCTCAAGCCTTTCTTTATGGGTCAATTACCCATTTTAGGGACTGCTATTGTTCGGGACCAGTCCCTCCAAGAGTTACATCATGAAGCCTAGCCCCTTCACTTAGCTAGCTTTAACCTTTTATTACATATCGTATTTCAACATTCATTTTATTTCTATATTTACTACGCATGCACTCGTACTCCGTTCCGACTTCGAACATCGACGAATTGCATTTAATTACCATTGTTACTCGTATTACTCTTAGTTACGTTTTATTCTCACTTCTTCTTATATCTCATAATCTTCGCTCTACAATTGTATTCTATATTACAATAAAAGTAAACCTACACTTTCGGAGTTATTACTAGTAACTTGTTAGTTTACTCCCGAACATTTTGGTCCTTCGAGCCGGATACTCTTCAATGACAAAAACCTGTTTCTCTCAAGACTGAAGAGGATTCTAAACTTATTTTTTCTCTATTTATTGTCTACAAGATCTTCGAGACCTTCGAAATTTTGTACGAACAGATGGCTTCCGCAGATCGGGGAAAACTGGATACTGAATTAGAAGGGCTAGACCTTCCCACGTTAAAGAAACGACGGGCGAGTGCCAGAAGGAGCGCCACTCGCTGTGAAAACTTTTTGCGTGAGCAAAACAGTTATGATGTCAAGGATTTGGATTAAAAAATTGTCACTTCACATTTGGAAAAGATTCAACAAGACATTATCCTTCTAGATGCTTTACATGATGCCATAATGAATAAACTTAATCAAGAAGAAGGAGAAACAGAAGAATTGGCCTACACTATTGATAGTGCCAAAAGATTAAAAACAAGTAACACACTCGCTGAACTCGCTGAAACAGTTCGTTTATATAGTCGTTGCAAAGCTATCAGGATCTCGCTAGACAGATATTCTTCACTTCCTAAACTTGATGGTAGCAATATACAACCTGCTCTCTGTGATATCAAGTACAAACTGGACGATATGGAAGAGTCTGCTGTGACTATAGGAGGTCGTCCAGAAGTGCATGAAGGAATCAAGTGTCTAATACGAGATCTTATGGAGTTACAAATCAGGAATGGAAAGGACCTCACTGAAGGTATTTTTTCAACAGCTCCATCTGTATCACCTACAGGACTGTCGAAGTTTGAAAGGCTGCCTCGCCTTGCTTTACCCGAATTCGACGGAACACCTGTTGGTTGGAGACCTTTTTGGGAGAAATTCCAAAATGCTCTTTCAAAGGACACATCACTTACTGATGTTGATAAGCTTGCTTTCCTCAACATGGCAGTGAAAGGGAAAGAAGCCAGGTTGATCATCGAGTCAAAGACTAGATCCGGCCCGGATTTCGGCAGTGTCATACAGGCACTGCAAGACCGTTACGATCAACCACGCCAGACATGTAGAACCTCTCTACAGTCTGTGCTAAATCACCAGATTGACCTCTCCTCTGAAGGTATAACTAAAACTATAACTCTGTTCGAAACATCTCTAGCTGTGGTAAAAGAGTGTACAGACGGTTCACAGGATGCTCTATTTACAGCATTGTGTGAGCTACTCATGCCCGAGAAATTATTCCAAAACTGGGTGGAAGAGTCGGCAAAATTAAAAAGGACTCCAAGTTTTGATCACTTAGCCGAATACCTCAGACGCTTTCAAATGCGATTCTGTGGGAGAACTGACGTAGTTAAGACGAATTCATCTTCCACCACTCATGGACGAAGTTTTGCTCACCGATCAAAGCCAACATCGAAACCTTCTACTCTCCATGTCCAAAGCACAAAACATTGTCAGTTATGCCCTACGGACACTCATCCACTTTATCTATGTGATGTTTTCAAAGCTCAATCCGTGGACGAGAGGCAATCAACTGTATTTCGTCTAAAGGTTTGTGTGAATTGTTTGTCTTCTAATCATATTTTGTGAGAGTGTCCCAGTACTAGGTCTTGCTGTCACTGTGGTCGCAAGCATCATTCCTTACTTCACAGAGGATATCAAAAACGGACCAATAAGCAACAGTCCCAGTCTACTTCAGCAAGCCAGCAACAGCCCCAGCCAACTTCAGTAAGCCAGCAACAGCCGCAATCAACTGAGACAAACTCAGAAAGTACAACCAATACTAGTGCTCATGCCTTACCGTCTTCTGAGTCCATGAAAGACCGACCGATCGCTTTTTTGGCTACGTGTTTGGCAACTGTTAGTGCCGGGGGAAGAATTCAAAAGGCCCGTGCTTTAATGGACAGTGGTTCAACTTTGTCATTTGTGACTACTAAACTTGTTCAACGACTAAAAGCCAAGAAGATCAGAAAGTCAACTAGTTTTACAGGTATTAGCCAGACATCCGTACCTACCTCGCGGTACCAGGTTGATTTAGATCTGATTCCAAACAGTGATCAACCCAATATATCGGTGAGAGCAATAGTGCTAGACCGTATTTCTGGAGATCTTCCGGGATTCCCTCTTCATGGAGTCAGAGAACAACCTTTTTTACAAGGAAAGAAACTTGCTGATCCTTTGTTCGATCAACCGGGCTCTATAGACTTATTATTTGGAGCAGATATCCTCGATGAAATACTTCTTCAAGGCCATGCTACTTCAGCAAATCAGATGACTCATGCCTGTGAGACTATCTTCGGCTGGACTCTTAGGGGAAAAGTGCTCTCCGAGCCTAAAACTGACCGTGTACATTTGTGTGACTCAGCTGAAGAGAGTAGTACGGATGATTTATTAAGAGCATTCTTCCGAGTGGAACAAGCACCCGAGAATTCTTTTGTCCTTATTGATGAAGACCAACAAGCTGTGGATCATTTCCAGAAATCTTATTCTCGAGATGTGGATGGAAGGTATGTAGTACAGTTACCAAAACGTAATACTTCTATTGCTTTAGGTTGTTCCAGAGACAAAGCTCTCCGACGCTACATTCAGAACCGCCGTTCTCTTGATAAACGAGGTAACTACGCAGATTTTGAGAAGGCTCTGCGCGAGTACGAACTTCTTGGACATGCTGAAGCAGTTCCTATACATGACCTCCGCAAACCTGAGCGTGAAACCTTTTACCTCCCTGCTCACGGTGTGGTTAAGAGTTCTAGCTCGACCACAAAACTTCGAGTTGTATTCGACGCCTCTGCCAAATCCTCTACTGGTATTTCTCTCAATGACACACTTCTCCAAGGTCCTAATTTATATCCTTTACTAACCTCTGTTATACTTGCTTTCAGGTCTCATCCTATTGGTCTCTGTGCTGACATTTCTAAAATGTTTCGAGAGGTTGGACTTCATCCAGATGACAGGGATTTGCACCGTTTCTTACAACCCGAACCCAATGGAGGAGCAATACAGGATATGAGGATGACTCGTGTTACCTTTGGTGTTACTTCCTCTCCTTTCTTAGCAACTCAAGTTCTTCGACAACTAGCTCATGACTACCAGGAACAATATCCTAAAGCTGCCTACATTGTACGAAATCATTTTTATGTCGATGATTGCTTGACAGGAGCAGACACACTAGAAGATGCTATTGGTATCAGAACCAACCTATGTGAACTGTTTTCTCATGCTCAGATGGTTCTACGCAAGTGGAAGTCTAATTCCCAATCTCTTCTTCAAACTATTCCAAAGAAATTGCGAGAAGAAGAATCTACTCAACTTATTTCTCCACCAGATCAGTGCTTGAAAACACTTGGACTTCACTGGAATACTCGCACTGATTGTTTCCACGTAGCAACACCGACGCTAACGTCTGACGATCATCCGACCAAACGGAAGATAGCTTCAGACGTACCTAAAACTTTCGACCTTCTAGGGTGGTTCTCTCCCAGCATTATTGTCATAAAAATACTCCTTCAAAAGCTGTGGAAAGAAAATCTTGGTTGGGATGAGCCAGTGCCTGAACAACTAGCTCAGGAATGGGAACTCTGGAAAAAACAACTTCCTCTTATTACTGAACATTCAATTCCAAGATATCATCACACGATTGGAAAGAAGGTTAGGAGTCTCCAACTCCATGGATTCTCAGATGCATCAGATGTAGCTTATGCTGGAGTGGTGTATCTCAGGACTGTGTACGATAATACTGACGTATCAATCACTCTACTGTATTCTAAGACGCGAGTTGCTCCTCTCTCAAAGTCAACGACTCCGCGTTTAGAGCTCTGCGGTGCTCAGTTACACAGTAAACTTCTTGTTCACGTTGCTACGGCCCTTGAAATTCCATTATCAAATATTTATGCTTGGAGTGATTCTACGATTGTGCTCGGCTGGTTGTCAACTTCACCTTCCCGTTTGAAATCTTACGTTTACAACAGAGTTGTGGACACTATTGAAAGAATTCCTGCGGCTCAATGGAGACACGTGCCAACTAACTGCAACCCTGCAGATGTTGCTTCAAGGGGAATTGAAACAGCTAAACTTATCTGTTTTCAGTTATGGTGGCAAGGACCATCTTGGTTACTTTCATCATCTTCTGAATGGCCATGCAATACGGACTGGAAAGGAAAAAGAGACTTGATAGAGTTAAAACCTGCTGTTCACCTAGCTCTGCTTCCTTATGAAGATTTCTCTGAGAGATTTTCTAGCTATAGAATTATGCATAGAGTGTTAACCTGGTGTTTTCGTTTTATTTGTAATTGTAGTAAGCACAGTTCTGATCGAGACCTTTCCTCTGACCTAGCACTAAATGAACTGGATGAAACAGAGACTCGCCTCCTGAAGCTCAGTCAGGATAGAAGTTTCAAGCCTGAGAAGACTGCACTCTGTCATGCTCGTGAAGTTCCACGTCAAAGCTCTCTCTCTAGTCTCAGGCCGTTTCTGGATTCAAATGGACTTCTACGGGTTGGAGGAAGACTAGAGAATTCGGAACTGACTCAAGATCAAAAACATCCAATCATTTTACACCATTCTGACAGACTTTCAAAGTTGTTAGCAAGGCAAGCTCATGTATCTAATATGCATGCAGGCCCTCAAGCACTTCTTGCAATTTTGTCCTTGCGATATCATATTATAGGATTTAAAAGCTTAGTGAAAGGTATTTCTAACCAATGTGTATCTTGCAAGAAAGCTTATGCCAAGACTAACTCACAGGTTATGGGTCAACTGCCAGTCAATAGAGTCACACCCACTTCAGCCTTTCATCATACTGGAGCAGATTTTGCTGGCCCACTGATGATGAAGAGAGGATACACACGCAACCGCACACTAGTGAAAGTATATGTCTGTGTATTTGTTTGTATGGCGACTAAAGCTGTACATTTGGAAATGGTAACAGATTTGACATCCGAGGCATTCTTAGCTGCTTTTCGTCGTTTTATTGGACGCAGAGGATGTCCAGAAACTCTAGCCACGGATAATGGTTCCAATTTTGTAGGAGCTCAAAAAGAACTACGTGACTTGTATACCTTTCTCAATTCTACTGCTACGCGGAGATCGACCAATTTATTCTGTACTACTCACCATATCAAGTGGACACATACTCCAGCAAGATCACCTCACTTTGGCGGATTGTGGGAAGCAGCCGTTAAAAGCATGAAGTTTCTTTTGTTCAAAACTGTAAAGCCTCACCAATTGTTTGAACACGAACTAAATACCATCTTAGTCGAGATTGAAGCCACACTGAACAGTCGCCCACTCATTCCTTTGAGCTCGGGTCCAAACGATGGTCTTGAGGTATTGACGCCTGGTCATTTTCTCATTGGTAAAGCTCTCAAAGCTGTTCCTGTTGAGTCACACTTGCATTCAAAAATTAGTTGCTTAAAGCATTGGAATCTCTGCCAAAGAATTTATGCTGATTTCTGTACTCGCTGGTCGAATGAATACCTGTGCACTTTACAGAGATTAAACAAGTGGCGTCGAACTGAACGATCAGTGAAAGTTGGAGATTTAGTACTACTCAAAGACATGGATCTATTTGTACGTTCCTGGCCATTAGGACGAATTGTTAAAGTATACCCTGGTGCTGATGGTTATGTAAGAGCTGCAACGATAAAAACTGAAAAGGGAACCTATACTCGATCTGTAACAAAAATAGTACTGCTGCTACCAGAAGAAGAACTAACTTCATCTCCTGCCCCTGGCCCCCCAGTATGTTCGGGACCAGTCCCTCCAAGAGTTACATCATGAAGCCTAGCCCCTTCACTTAGCTAGCTTTAACCTTTTATTACATATCGTATTTCAACATTCATTTTATTTCTATATTTACTACGCATGCACTCGTACTCCGTTCCGACTTCGAACATCGACGAATTGCATTTAATTACCATTGTTACTCGTATTACTCTTAGTTACGTTTTATTCTCACTTCTTCTTATATCTCATAATCTTCGCTCTACAATTGTATTCTATATTACAATAAAAGTAAACCTACACTTTCTGAGTTATTACTAGTAACTTGTTAGTTTACTCCCGAACAGCTATGGATCATGGATATCAGTTAAAATCCTTTATTTGGACATTTTCCTAAATCTCAAATGCTCACAAAGAACAGCATATCACCTTTAATTAAGCCAATGCCATCGCCAACCAAAAGCATCTTTAGCTGCCCAGTTACATCCAGACACGTGGATGGATGCTCTGCCAATGAAACTGTATTACGTGAAAAAAGGTATACTCATGCTACTAAAAAGGGGATTTACCACAATACTTATAACATAAATATTCAATTTATCCAGAATATTATCTTGCTCGTTCTACTTGCTCAATTAAACAATACCACAATAGCTAGAATATGCATTTACACTTTAATGTGACAGATGAGCTTCCTACTCTATTGCTGTCCTGTTAATTTCAGTCTATGGTTACACTTTCACAGATATTCTAATTTTGTACGATTTAAAACAATTAAGTATGAAGAAAGTATAGCAAATACTCTTTCAGTTATCCTTAGCCTAACTGTTATGAAATATTTATTACACAGTTTACTTCGTCATCTTTTACATGATATCTAAAGCTAAAGATAACTATAGAACAAATGAAGCACCAAAAGGTGTGAACCCTCAGCGCTACTATACACTAGCTAGCTACATGTATAACAAAAATCAATTCTCAGACCAAAAAAAATAATGTATTTGGCTATTCCTAATCAGGTATCAATATGGCTCAAGTAATGAAAATGGTAGATGATATATAATATTATTATAACTTCTGAATTCCAGCACTCATTAAATTTTCAGCATAAAGCAAAAACTAGCGCAGGCAGAAAAAGAAAATATTTGCTCACGCAAATGTGACGTGACGATAAGGGGTATTACCTAAAAAGCTTGAACCTTACATGAAGCTGACATATTGCTTTTTCTCGAAAATAAGCCTAAAATTTGAAAAAGTAGCACAATAAAAGGTCTTAAATCGCTGTTCTGAATAAGTTTATACCTAAATCAGCAGTTAATTGTCAGTAATCTCCAAAATCAAAGTGTGACAAAGACAGACAGGACGACTACTATAACCCTCTCTCGCATGTGTGCTGAGGGTTAATTATGCATACAGGACGTATTTATTTGCACCTGATCAAATGCTGGATGAATGTAATCCGCAAATTGAATTTCAGCAATTGCAGTAGAACCTTGAGTAGCCAGACCAATTCCAAATCCCATGATACCTTGTTCACACAATGGAGAGTTGAACACTCTGTGTTCACCTGCAGTACCCATCCAAAACAACAACAACAACAACAACAATAATAATACTAATACTACTACTACTACTACTAATAATAATAATAAAACTACAACATTAATGGGAGATTTTACTTCAGTAACAGTACATTTACATATCTTGAAGCTAAAGGCGCAAAACTTCAAATTATGAAACTACTCCCTGATAAAAAAATGCAACAGGTAGTTATTGCTATAATAAGTACTTATATAGCAGTACTGATAAGGATTTAATCAGAAAGGTCTAGAAGAAGCTAGCTAGATAGACCATGACACAGCACTCGTAGTTTACACCATTACTACATCAACATTGTAGTAACCGTACTTCAAAAACTTTTCTTGTCACTTTCCAGAACATCCGAAAAGCATGGTGCAAACACATTCTTCTTCAGATATTCTATTATTTACTTTACAGCTATAGTCATCATTACTCACATCTACCAGTTAGGTGAAATTGCATCTTTCTATACCATTGCTGTGCAGTTTGTGATTAGTTGCTGATAGTAATCATTCTATAATATATCTACCTCAGTCACTAATTCTTAGCTAGTTTCAGGGGTCAGGTTATGTCTCTCTCAATCCAGTTTTCAAAATTAAGTTACATGTAACATAATTGAAAAATCAGTATTTCAACAAGTGCAAGCACAAGTGGAAAAATAGTCAGCAAAGCATGCTAGGATTACTAGTCTCTTCTACTGCTCCTGTGCAATGTCTCTGACCTTATATCATACCACAAAAACACTGGCTTTCCAAAAAGCAATGCTCATAGCAAATTTTCTCAGTTAGCCAATAGAATATGTTCAATTAAACTTAACCCATCTTAATATCTGACATCTTGCCGAAGTCCTCTATCTTCTATTAATTACAATAATATGCTTCTCAGTAACAACGATGACCAATGACAACAGAGTGTATTTATGAATAATTCATGAGCTAAGCTGGGTTGGTAGAGCGTCGGTATAATGGGTTGGTAAAGCATCAGTATAATGGGTCGGTAAAGCATCGGCAAAATGGAATGTTGTCAGCAATAACGTCGACAGTGGTGTGTGAATAAAGCTGAGCTGGGTTGGTAAAGAGCAATGCTAACAGTACTTGAAATATTCGTGCACAATGGTCGCTCCTCAATTCTCATTTGTGCTGAAGCACATCACAAGTTATTCTATCTAGATATCTTCGCAATAGTATTGTTAGGTTCTGAGAAATCAGGATTTCAATCAGTGCAGCTATTCTAACAATAGTGATTGAACTACAGTGAATCTGAATTTAGCCTTTTATAGAAATTTATCAAGCATACTAACTTGCCAATCAGTACACAATAAAATATTATACTTAACAACAACAGGTACAATGCAGTAAATGCACTTTGAATTGAATTTGTGGTAGGTTACTCAATATACATTAAAAATGTCTAAAAAAATTCCTGGTTGGCTTGGGATCAGGACGGTTATCAGCGATAAATGCATGGTTATCTTTTGGGAGAATTTTTAAGAGAAAAAAAGCAGTTTGGTTTGTTGGCTTTTAGAAATTCATCACTTTCAGTTCATTACCCCTATACCATATACTACACTAAAATTCATATTCATCCTGCATTCTAACCTCTAATAATGTAAAATGCCTGATAATGACAAGTTAAAATATAATTCTTAATTAAAAGCAATTGATCTATTATTCTAAACTACAAATATAATGTCTTAATCTAACACTTTCTGTATGCATGTTGCATTGAAAAACTGTTGTAATTCTATTGCAAAGTTTAACAATTCAACCAAAGTAAGAAATAACTTGCCATATTTATCTCTGAGTCCAACTGTGCACCGAAACACTCCTCCAAAAGCAACATCTTCACCGAAAACTGTAGCTGTGTGATCCTTGGCCAAGTAAATGTCCATAGCATCTCGTATTGCTTCTACTAAATTCATTTTCTTGGTCTTGCCTGAACATAGAAGTATACCAATAACTTGTGAAAACTTCCCCACTCCATACCCTATTTATTCCCCTGCAAAAAATACAAATGGCGAGCGATGTACTAGTGCCACATCACAGCAAGTGTGATAGAGTATGATACAAACCATTGTTATAAAATGTATTTTGGGCCTTGGAGTGGGTTGATTTTGAAGCAAACCCAAATACCATTAATTTTTCTTACTTGGTTAACTACATACCTAACAATGCTTAGAAGACTGTAATTTAGAGAGCCATCAGACAGTAACACTTCTCTACTTTTACTTTACACTTGGGGCTCAGCAAAACTAGAGTTTATCATGTATTTCCTTTCAATATCATTAAAAGGCTAGCACACTTACCCTTCAATGTGCCATCAAAAGGGAAAAATTAGCCCTCATAGTGTGCGGTTACATACATACTATGTACACTTTGGATTCAAAAACTAAAGGTGAGAAACTACAGCCAATAGTGTGCTGCTACATACATATGTACTACGTACAGTTTGGATTTAAAAAAATTAATGTGAGAAACTATAGCAATACATAAGTCTAAAGTATGTACAATAGATATGCTATTCCTACACTAGCTGATGAATGGGTGACACATTCTAGTAGTTTACCTCTAACCTAGAATTTCTAAGATGAGAATCATATTTCCAAATTAGAGTTCTAGTTTAGGTATTATAGACCAAACAGCATAATTTAGCAGCATCTAGAACTATAATATTTATATTCATTGATAACTGCTATATATATTGAAATGTATGAGTTTACTAGCCACATAAATGATGGGTATGCAGGCTGAATATATATAATCTGCACAAATTCAATCCTGATTGGTAGATTAAAAAATTGCATATTTGCATGAAAAAGTCATCAGGTGAGAAAATACCAAGTTAGTCATGCTTGTTAATTTTAAATCTTTACAAATCAACTTTTTCTGCCAAAGATTGCAAAATTCATCTCCAACGGACCCTTTTGCAGCAATAACATGGATTAAATTATTTTAATTAGTGTTTTTAATCACATTCCACTTATCTACATGTGCTGACATTGAAATAAGAACCAGATATTTACAATTGTAACTCCATTTGTGTACAAAGAGTACAATAAAATATTCTTATAACCTTTAAGTTACCAGCTAAATAGCTGAAAGGTCAAACAAATTGAATATTGTAAATTATCAACTCCATGTATTACTTTTGGCAACTCTTTTATCCTAATAGCAGTTTTAACAGCCAATAATATGTTTAATCAAACATGACATTTCGATTTTTTCCAAAGTCTCAGATATCTGTAAAAACTGCTAATAATTATTTCACCCAAGAATGACTGAACTCTTTGATCTTAAAGCCAGGAAAAAAAATTGAGTATTGGACTGTCAGATTAAGTAAGGCTTCAGTTCACCAAGGAAGTAAAGAGTTTCAGGGTGGACTACTAGAACCTTAACACTACTGAATTTCATATTTTTAGTATCATCATTCATGCCAATATGTTGAATCCCAGTAAATGTTATTCAAAAAAGTATTACAGGTTCACTTTTTACTCCATAATGAGATAACAATATTACCATTACTACATGTAGTAGCGTTAGTACTTTCAACCTTGTCTGCTAGATAAATAGGCTAGTTAAACTAAAGTCATAGTTGGAAAAAAGCCTTTCAGCACTGTATCAGTATGAAAATTTTAAATTTGTGATCAAGTAATGTCATCGCATGAGGTTAAAACATAGGCCTTCAATAGAATTATAGTTTTTACTATAATCATCTGACCACAAATTTAGGGTAGTAAAATCCAAAACTACCAATCCACTACTGTAATTGCATTTTCCTAACCCTATAAGTGGGATAAACTTCAGCTCAGCTGGTATCTACATGATTTTCATCAAATCCGATTGTTATTTATAAAAAATAAAACTTACAAATATACAAGCAAGAACTATACAACTCCTTAAGGTGATTCAGTCATTATTGGCTAAAATAATCCATATAATAACATGCTTGTGCATCAGTAACGACAACAACCGGTGACGGGATGTGTGTTTATGAATAAATTATGAGCTATGCCAGATTGGTAAAGCATCACTTCAAACTAAATGGGTAAAGCATCATCACATTAAATAGATGTCGATTAAGGAAATGAAGGCGATTGAAATGACGACTAATGGTGAAATCGGAGAGGAACGGATAGAGAAGGCAATAGATTCATAAAGCCTAAGTCCACAATCATAAAAAGGACAAGAGATCTTGAGAAGAAGGACAGATAGACAAAGGAGGAGAAGGGAATCCATGTGGACTCAAAAAGAAAGAGATACGTAAATAGAGGAAATGTATAAGAGCTGAGATGACTCATGGAAAAAAGAGAGTAGGAGAGGGAAACTGATGTAAATAAATCAAAAGACCTTATGCTACTGCCATCCTAATGTACAATACGTAGTTATTGCATCAAGCTTCACTGTGTGGTGGGGTACATGCTAGTAATAAATAATAGAATTTTTTCTGGTACTTAGTAGTATATCGGTTTGACATCAGACCTCTCTCTGTGTTGTTAAAGGGTAGTACGAAATTCTTAAAATAAAAAATGTGGTGGTTTTCCATTTTCCTGATTAGTGTAGTCGTAAGTATTTCATCACCATTCTAACCAAAAGTTATCTTAATGTATTTTTCAATGATTCAGTCATTCTCTGGCTAAAAAAAAAAAAAGCAAAAATTCTCCTTTTCAACAGCCAATATATAAAAACATAACCAAAGGTTTCAATTTTCTTGACGAAGTTCATTGCATCTCTGTAGTCATGAGTGGAGATAGAAACTCGGGCAAAGCTAAAGCATCTGTTGAAACAATATACATTATTCTACAACAACATATTCACTAAACATATTCACTTCATTCTTCCACAGAATAATTTAGATATCGTCAATGTCTTTTGACTAGTAAATGTTATTATAATAAAGGACTCTATGATAAGTAGAATGGAAAGGAAATTAGCCAGCCTTAAAATAAATTTTCAGTCTTGCACAGTGGTTCCTAATGCTACATGGTTTCAAAGTAAAAAAGTGGTAAATATTGATGCAGGAAAAAAAATTCTAATATTTACAAAGACGCTTTTCCCCATAGTTCCAACAAGTTGAATATGGCAACATTTCAAGATATTCTTCCTAAATAGTTTGTATAAGGATAAAGAATTTAGTATAGTACTATCACCTAAGCAGTGGTCCACGTGCATCAAGATAGCAGTTGGTAAAATGCAATCAACGATAACTCTTTTGATCAATTAAGGTAGCAAGCTAAAGAATATAGCAATTTCTTTCCCACACACTTACTGAAGTCCTAACTTATTTACTGAACGAACCTGGAAGAGGCGGTTCCGACGGAATATACGCCATCTCTGACGCCCATCTAAACCTGGATCTACCGTGATTTACAGTCCGACGGAGAAACTGAAGCAGAGCCATACACGAAACAAGACCAAGAGACGAAGAAGAAAAAAAAGAGAAAAAAACAAAACTGCAATTTAAGGTTGAGTGCAAAGGTCAACGGTTACTATGACGACAACGTAACACCCACGGTCGACTTAGGTGGCTGCTCCTAATCTTTTGCCATGTACGACAGATCTGCTCGATTGTTAACTTGTACTTCTAGCAGCACACCACCTAATATAGGGCCTGGAAGTTATGAAAGCCAAATCAACAGCAGAAATGGACGTCAAGGTAGCTATCTAGCTATCAATCTTATGTTAGATGCTCACACTTGTTGCTGATCTTTGCCCATGTCATCCTTTTGCAGAAAATTATGCTCCATTTCAAAGTATGGACCCACGAGAATCGTTTTTGACTATTGGGGAGAGTGTGGCATCTGCACCTGGACCTGGGCATTACAACGATGTCATCACTAGGGATAAAACTAAAGGAGGTGTTTGTGACAGAGTATGTTTTCCTTTGGCTTCTTGATTAAAAAAAATAGCTAAAAATATTTTCGAAAATTTCTTTACATATTAATTATATAGTGAAAATTCAAGCCTATTTTGCTATAGTAAAAATCTACTTTCAATCAACTTTGCTTTTCATACTTTATTCAAATTCCTCAAAAGGTATCATATATCAGTGCCTATAATATCGCGGCCATTCAATTATTTAGCAACAGTCCTCTTCATTATGGACACATATGGTCACCACATTAGTGTACTACTTTTTCTTGCAAAATGTCAAAATCTTTCAGGCCAATTTGAGAAAGAGTATGATTAAATAATAATTAAAAGCCATAAAATTTTGGCTTAACTGGTCTGTTGATACTGTTTTTGACTTGGGATTGCTTTCTTATAGTCTTAATTTAATTCAGTACATAAGTAATTTGTATTTCATTCTATTGCATCAATATGTTAGGTTCATAAAGTTACTATTATATTGTGCTTTGTAGTCTTTACGATTTGCTCCCAGAAAATCTGTGACACCGGGTCCTGGAGAATATACTGTGAATTTAAAATGGACAAAGGGATATAACTTGCCAGAACAAAAACAGGTAAGCTTGATTGATATAATCACTTTATTGTTGTCAAAACCTCATTGGTTGGAAAAAATTACAGCAGAATATAGCCTCTCATCTAGGTGTCTCAAAGTTATATGATAATCAGTCGTGGGTTGTCATAGCCTAGTGGCTAGAGCACTGGTGGCTAAAACCAGGGGTCCTGGGTCCGATTCCCCGTTGACAACTAAGATTTTTTTTTCACATTTTACCTTTGCTTCTCTCTAGACCCCTTTAAGCTTTCAATCTAGTTTCTATGATATTGTTTAAATATGCCTGGGGAAAAGAATTTATATAGAATGTAAAAGGTTAGATTTTGAAGAAAGTCCACAAAAATACTTTCCCTAGAAAAGGTTGTTTCCAAAATTGTGCCATAAATGTGGAATTAAATAATTTGGTTGGTTTAGCTTTAGAGCACTTGTGTATTGACCTATCATGTTCAATTTCTGGTTACAACCATTACTCTTTTTTCTTTTTTTTTATATGTATTACATAAAAAATTTAAGCGGGAATACATCTAAAAAAAATTATCTCAGATTGCAAATTCTCTAAAACAGTCATTAAATTTGTATTTTCCCCTTGAAAAACATGCTCACGAATATAGAAACTTTATTAACACAGCATTATAATTATTAGCAAGCACCCAGTCACACAATGGCCTTGATGCAAACTTTTGCAAATAAGGAATTCAGTAGCATAAGGTATTTTTTTTACCCATTGTTATTATTTTCTAACACTTGATTTAGTTCATCAGTCTGCTTTTTTTCCTCACTTTTCTAGACCTATACTATACCACCGTCTTATCAACTGTACCAGGCTTAGCTTTATTCATGAATATCCACACAATAGTCGTCATTACTGTCATGCTTTACCAATTATGCCCAGCTAATGAATTATTTTCATGAATACACATACATTACTGTCAAGTCGTCACTTTGACCCACATACATTCTCATGAATACACAGTAGACCACTAGTGTCGCTATTGACGATGCTTTACCAACCTCGTTCAACTAATGAATTATTCATGAATAACATACTGTCAAGATGTTGTGATTACTTTTTTCTCACACTTTTCAAGTATTCATGGATGTACACATCCCCATTGTTATGGAAGATGCTGCCATTTCTGACAATGCTTACCAACCTAATTCAGCTAATGAATTATTCATGACTAAACACCATAGTCTTTGGCATTGTTACTGATAGACAAGCATATTATTTTATAGATTAGTGCTCTCTGTATCTACCATAACAAGAACTACAAAACTGGTTTTGCACACTTTGTAAATCTCTGGTTTGTCACATCTGCCAGAGAGTCATCTTTGCTGCAGTTGTGGGTTGTTTAAATCCACATATGTTTTGACAGTTATATCTCGGATTTCAAGTCCCGACAGCTACAAAATTAGAGAGAGTGAGTGAGCAAAAGTGAATTGATCATAGTAATATGAATTCCAAAGATAAAAAGAATACACGCTATAACTAAGGTGGAATAAAAAAGTATATAATGCACTATAAATAACAAGTTTAATGACAGTATACTTTGATTAACATTGACGAACATAATCAACATAATGGCAACAGTTTTAAGAGTGCATGTGTGTGTGGAAAGATCTCTTCCTCCAGACATATCCTGATAAGCCTGAACAATCTCTTAATTTCATTTTGCATACTTAATCCTATTCACACACACAATCTCTCTCTCAGGTAAGAAGGATGAGGTCAATGCACTACATTGATTATGGACAACATGGAACAGCTCCTTCAATTCCAGCTTTTGGACATAACTATGGGTTTGAAGAAGATGAATGTGGAAGCTTGAAACCCCAAGAAAGTCCTAATTATGACCATACCTTAGGACCAGCTTTTTACAACGTGTCTCAAGTAAGTTTATCGTTGTTATCATCATCCTTATTATCATCATCATCATTATATTATCATTATTATAAAATTATCTTGGCAAGGGAGTGAAGCAAGTGATACTCTTTAGGTGTGGTGTTTTAGAATGAGAAAGATACTATCAGGTATAACTAGAAAATGGTTCCCTTTGAAGTCAGCAAAGTGAGTTAAGGGGCTAGACTAGCTATAGCAACAGAATATTGTAAGTTAGCTAATGCAGTTTTTTTATACATAAATACATATCTTACATGCTCTACAATAACAAGCTTTTTTAGCTCTTTTTGAGCCCAGTCTTCTTCATTTCTTTATATCCTCATCAGTTTTTCTTCTGCTGCTTGGGAAGCTTGTGTGTCTGTTTCTAGCATTTTTCAACTTGCCTAATTCTTTTGGCTAATCAATTTTATTGCATTCAACAAATACCCCGCTGTGGGCAAGGGAGCGTCTGAGAGTGAAGGATCGGGGTGTTATGCTTGCCGGCTCCATAGAACGATCCCTCGCGAAGGTACGCTGCCACCAAGTCGGGATCGCTAGCAGTTAAAGTGGCTCGTAGGATTGTTAGGCCCTGACTACCACTTTTCCCGTCCAGACCAAGTTATGTTCTTAGGCAAAACTGATCTTCGCGAAACTGACTACTCACGCATGCGTGCGTATGTCCTTTATACACAGGACACATGCACACACAAACAAACTACAAAAACAACTCATGACAATGACACAGCAAAAATTCACAACGATGACATAGAAGTTCTGAAACACGCATACCATTTGGATCGTTCCAAATCAGGCACAACATACACAATGCTAATAAACAAACAGGTAAGTTAAATAATGAAATACACACACACACAGGTTCTTTTCAGGTTCTTCTCTTTCACGTCTTCTTCTGTTCTGTCTCCGTCCCACACCTGCCATGAAATATTGCAATGGAATTTCACAACATATGCAGGAGCATTAGTAGAAAGGGTCCATGTACGCCTACGCAATTCGAAATGAAAACATATATATATATCCTGAACACATTATAAAACTTCACTCGCTTTACTGAAAAATATAACTAGTAGTGTGCTTGTGCAAAGCCAGTAGTTGCAATAAAAAAAATAAAAAAACAAGCTAATTAAACTTAAATCCGATAAAGGTTGAAGTTTACTATCCTGAATTACTAAGTTCAGTGATTCAAATTTAAAGTTACAAGTATTGTAGCTAGCTACTACATTACTCTCTTATCTCAATTTTCTGGATCTTCTGCATGAGTAAATACTAATTTATTTGTTCTTGCTATGTGAAATGCAAGTAGCTCTTGCAAACAGGCTCCTTTTCTAGAAGTAAGAGTACACAGCAGTTGACTATTAATTTTACCAATTACTTACCTCAAAAACAGTAGGTTGTGTAGTATCAGCTATTCAGACTGTCCAAATGATCAGTACCTCCAAACAAAAACACTCTACTTGTAACAAATGGCAGAGTTTTATACATTACGTTTGGTAATTAAAGTACTCTTACTTAATGCCATGATTACAATTCACTGCAGGTTTTTGTGACTTAAAAAAGCAACAAGGAATTAGCACACAGTTTTGAGTCTAATCCTGAACTGCTTACTTCTGTAGTACCACAACAAACTGGAGGCAAGCCTAAAAAGATGTGTTTTTAAGGAGCCCTCGCATATGCATTTAAGGGGCATACGTAATCCATTTTTGAACATATACCCGATTTTCAATAGTCTTACCTCTATATGTCTTAAATATGTACTATTGGCAAGCGAGCAAAGCGAGCGAGACACTATACAGTGGTGTTAAATTAAGAATCGGGGATATTTGTTTGTATATATGTGTGGACTTGCGTATATGTCATTTGTACTTTGACCCTCACATTTTTTGTGTTCGCTTGGTGGTGGACCCTGTCCCTATTCTTCACTAAAAGACTCCTTTGGTTTATCGATCTTCACCTGTATCATCAATTGTTTACCCTTTTAATTAGGTTGTGTCTGACATATCTGAATTTTTGCAGACGTAGTTAAGTTTTACAAACTTAAGAGTTCATTTTCTATTCGAATTAGCAGCAGTGGTAATTTATCTTTGCTAACACGCTGTTTGTCATAGTTATAGCCCTACGCAACAATATTGTTCTGACTTGAAAATCCATTGTCCAATTCAAATCACGAAGGTAAGTCTTGTGTTGGTATATCCAGTGAACAGGTGTATGTGACTGTGTTGTGTGCTACAAAGACTGCTTAACTAAAGAATAGCATTAAGTAAGTATTAAATAAAATGTTAGCAGCTTTTACACAGCAACTGCAGTAAGCAAGTCAGGGTCAAAACCGCACAGCAATTCCAATGCTTGAATGAAGTTTTCCTTTGTGTAGCAATGATAACCACTTTTAGTGTAAGAATTATTACTATTCAATTATTCAGTAGAAATGCTAATGGTAATGGTTCTATGCCATTTATAACCTTATCAAAAGATGCCACAAATATTAAAGTGATTAGCAGTACAACATAAGCAATCCACATTTATTTTTTTTGTAAATTCAGAATATCGATCAAATAGATGTATTCTCTCTCTTTCACAGGCTTATTTAAGCAATACAGAATTAAGAAATTTGGTTGCCACCGGGAATCAAACCCAGGACCACTTGCTTAATGCACAATCGTTCTGCCACTAAGCTACGACAACCTGCCAGCAAACAAACACTCCAATTATGTATTTATACTGTTAAGAGGTACTGCTATGCTACAGTCTCACACTCAACAGACCAACGAAAATTCTCTTTTTTCAAAGATTTACTCCACTAATTTATCACTTACCTCTGGGCCTTTTTTGTGCCATTATCTAAAGTTTGAATAAGAGCAAGTCATGCCGGAAGACTTTTCTAGGTTACATCCAACTTGCATTAATCCATACTCAGCTAGGTATTGTAGGAATAAGACCCAAGTTCATAAACCAGAGTTCATTATACAATCTTAAAGGAATGTTTCTACCAAAGGTAGACTGTTGGTTTCTGGAATGTGAATATCAACTAGCAATTAAGTTCATCTCTTCCGATCTGCAGTTAATAATATAGTAAATTCTAAGCTAAACTTATTAAAATGTTACTGTAAAGCAGAATTAGCTGTTTCATTTCTGCCTCACCGGGATGAAATAAGAAATAATGAAGAAAATTTTAAAAAACAATGGCAATGTATGCTGATAGACTAATATCTTGAAATTAAAGTGTATTGTTTATTATGAGTTCATTTCTAATTTTTCAGCTTTTTATCATTCTCTTTCATCACTCAATTATTTTATATCCATCTGCTCATTTATTTATATATCTTGTTCCTAAATCTTTTGAGCTATGTCCTAAAATGTCAAGTTACTGCATGTTGTTGTTTTCCATTTTTATGTTCATTTGCTATAGCTATATGGAGCTGAGAAGTGATAATTATTTTTCAGCTAATAGTTAATAATCAATCTTAACCTTATGTTAGTAGTAATTATTAGTAGTGATTATTTTACTGACCTAAAAACTATCATTACTTAATATCAGTTAAATTATCTGAGCAAATTATTCATTTCATTAGAAGCAAATGTATGAGTTTTAGGTAAAATATGATCTTTGATAAGCAGAACTAAGGGTTGTATTTGGAGTGGAAATTGGCATTGCTGAGATAGTGGCAGTTGGGCTATTATGATTGATATATAAGACTTACTCGTGTATTAAGTTTAGTGAATACCATGAGTTGTTTCCCATACTGATAAACTAGTATAAAAATTGCTGAGCTCAATTTATAAGCATCATAACAAGGTATTTATTAATAAATGTTCACTTTTAGGATAGTATGGTGTCTCAGAAATATAAAGGAATTCATTTTGGACATTTAAGCTCAGACAGAACACTCTTTAAAGGTACTTGATTGTATTATTAATAGGTATTTAATAGTTATTAGAAGCTTGGTACATAATTTAATCATAATTTGTAAAGTTAATTATTCATTGAAATATCTATTAATAATACACTTGTGTGTCAGTAATGACGACGATGACGATGGTGAGGATAGTGTGTTCACGAATTATTCATTAAACAGTTTGGTAAAGCATTTTCATTGCTATAATGAGTAAAGTATCATCTCATTCAGTTGAAGGCGCTTAATTGAATATAAAAAGCGGGTGGAATTGACAAGGGAAGGTGGCGTAGGTTTCAAGAGGAAGGCAAAAGTAAGAAAGAGGAGGCTGAATGGTAATTAGTTGTGACTTAAAAGCTGGTGGAATTGGCAAGGGAATGCGTCGTAGGTTTCAAGAGGAAGGAAAGGCATCATAGGTTTCAAAAAGGAAGGTGATGATAGAAAGAGAAGGCAAACATTTACAAAAGCCCATGTCCACAATATTGATAGAAGGACAGAGAGAGTCAGAAGCTAGAGAGATAGACAGAGGAAGAGAAGAGACTCCATGACTCAAGAAGAAAGAGCTGAAGAAAGGAAAGGAAAGGGATAAGAAAAGCTGAGATAGTTCAGGAAAAATACGAGAGCAGGAGAGAAAACTGATGTAACCTTTACCAAGTGGTAGAGGTGCTAGATCATGGCTGTTATAGTGATTTTGACAAATCACACATTGGATAATCAGAATGAGAAAGATCACGAACATACACTTAAACCAGCCGACATTCTTTATTTGTTACTGCATATAGAAGCATTCCAAATAATAGTACATAAAAATCTAATATTACTCGGGTTGTATCACCTCAGGTAATGTGAAACTTTCCTTAGTTGTGTGATGGTACAAAAAATTGACATTTATATTAATTTTCAAGAATAATGTAGGTAAAAATGAGAATTAAATATTTTGTGTTATAAGTGAATAATCCAGGGGGTGGTTTCTATGTGAATATAATTATTCAAAAAAAAATTTTTGAAAAATATTATAGAACTTAAATAATAAATAACTTGAGTACATAAACTCTAGATGAGTATGTAAACTCTAGATTCCTCATTGGGACCAGGACCAGCAGCTTATCATCCTGTGGAAAGAGAGGCTTCTAAACCTGTAAGTAAATGACAATGATACTACTTGTTCTTTTATACAAGGTGTCTTTTTGATATTCTGATTTTTTTTTTTCTAGACCCACTAAATTTCTCTGCAAATATTTGTCTCTAATGTGTAAAAAATAAAAACACATACAACCTCTTACTTGTCACATTTATTGGTATTTTGGTGTCTTCTTGCAATTCTTACTGTTTCCTAATCTCACTAGCCAGACTTAACAATTCTGTTTAAGATCTGGGGATTTAGTTCAGAAGTTGTTTTTTTCTGCACAGCTAGCACTATTTGTATGGGTGTGTGTGGTGACAACACTTCTGTTTGTTTTTGTTTTGTTTTTGTTTTTTTCGTCATCAGGAATGGTTTTATGCTCCTTTCCTTACAGAACGTCAGCTATATATTCCAACAACTAATTGTGATTTTTTTTCCTGATTAGGCGAGTTAACTAGTTAGCTAAAATTACGTCATAGTTTTTTTCAGTGTCATCTGGAATTTGCAAGAAAGGTGTGGTGAATGGGGAAATTCAACTAGCAACTGGATTTGGGCAGCAACTTAAGAATCATTCTATGGTACTCCAACAACTGTGTAGGAATATGACCAGGAGACAAGATGCTCAGGAGTATTGTAGTCAATGCAACAATATCACCTCCAAAGAGTCACGGGAAATGTTAAACCGAAAATGACATTAAGTAATAAACTTATTATGACTGGCATGCACAAGCAGGCAGGGTAAAGCAATCGTGTTTGTTTTAATTATCTGTATATATATATATATATATATTGTGTGTGTATATATATATGTACTTATATATATATAATTAGTGACTAAACATTTTGGCTAAACTAGAGATTTATGAATCTAACATACTTAAAAGTATATGCAATATTGCTTTTTGAATATAAACATAACTGCTACTTTAAACTCACCATGCTGTGCACAATTCTGGCTGTTGTCAGTGAATTTGATGCTCTTTGCCAATATTGTGATAGCCATGCCTGCTGTCATGCCTATTATGCAATATTCATGACAATACCTACTATATCACTGTTGCTAAATGATACTTCTTGGGTAAGAAAAGCTAGTGTGAGGATCCAGTGGTCACACAAGCTCTAATTTATTCTGTAAACATCAATTGCATAAACAGAACCTTCTCTTCTTTGTTTTTATACATCTTTGAAAGATATTATAAGGCAAATAGAAATGTAGAACTTTATAATTTAAAAAAGAAACTTATCCATTCGTACTTTTCTTTCTTTTATTTCTTTTTTGTTTGTTTGTTTTTATGTATCTAATTAATCTTGAAATAATTTTTTATCATCCAAATTTAAATAATTATTTTAATGCAACTTTTGATTTTAATATAGCTATTTAATTGGTCAGTATATTATACAAATTAAAAAGTACAAATTCTAGTCATTTACTTCATTTGTTATGATTTTAGAAAATCACAGCATCAGTCAAATCTACCCAACAATCAAAAGTAAGTTTTATACTTTATTAAAAAATAATAATGTGAATGTGCAATTTTTTATAGGTTCTTCGCTACAATGAAGATTTACAAAAAATGGAAAAGGCTAGGGTATGTCAGAAATTTATACCATTATCAACTATACAAAATTACATGTGTGTATATCATGCATGTATGTATGCATTCCTGAGCAGCGGGCCTAATTATCACAACTACTATATTGGTACCCAATCTCAGGAATGTCAGAGAATTGGACCTGGCCATATCAGCTAATAAACAATTTATGGTCTCTATAGCTGAGACAGACCAGAATAACTGTTCTCAACATGTCTTCAAACCAACCATACCCAAATCATGAACAAATAAGATTTTAGGAAGCAAACAAATAAAATTTGAAGTCCAAATATAGATAAAACTAATGACAGGTAAATCTCAAAATATTTTGTGACTTTTGGACACCATATCTACACTCTCAATAAGAAAACAAAATTTTAAACAAATGCAGTTATTATTTATTTAACTCTACTTATTCCTAAGGAAACAATTCTTTTATTATATTTTGCATGACAGACCTGAAGACATGTCACAATTTTTTTTAAATATATTATTTTAATTTCTTACACAGAAAACTTTACATACAAGTGAATGTATTTACCTCAAATGATTTAAAATCAAACTGGTCTCAAATAAAACTAAATCCTTCCTTTACTCATGCTTTATTGTTAGTCCTAGCTGAAATACAATGTATTTGTTGAGACTAATCTTAATGGTAATTGATCAAGCAGCAAAGATATTCTAAGTGCAGCCATTTCAAGAACCTGACTTTGCAACTAATGGTCCTGTCTTGCACTGATTTGTGTAGGTCCACAATTCTTCAAATGTTCTTTAAATGGCTTTCCTGCTGAAACATTCCAAGCAATCGTAATGCCATTTTCCAGCTTTTTTGTGCTGCAGTGTATGACGTCCCATTCAGTAATTTTTCTTTAAACACTAAAATTCGGTAGCAAATTTAATCTGTATCGAAGTTAATTTTAATATGAAGGTTCAGTCATTCTCGGCTGAAATAATTATAATAATAGGAAAATTTTCTCTTTTTAACAGCCAATATTTTTAATCTTTTTAATTATAACTTAACCCAAAATATTGGCTGTTAAAAAGAGAAAAATTTCCCATTATTATAATTAAAAATATTGGCTGTTAAAAAGAGTAAATTTTCCTATTAATATGAAGGTTGTATGTAGTTTTGGGTATGTTTTTGCTTTCAACTAAAATAAATAAAACAAACACAAATGTTAGTAACCATTAGGCTATTAACTGTTTGAAACATCAAATTCTTAGTGTTATGAGTCTAAGTTCAGTCTGAGTTATGTCTCTAACAGTCTAATACCAGTTAGGCTTGTCTTGAATTTCAAAGGTTTCAAAAGTTCGTAGCCAAGATCAAAACTCAGCAGTAACTGTGAGCTCAGGCTGGCGCTTTATAGCCAGCCTGCAACCTAAGTGTCAATCAATGTGTGATAAGCAACCAAGGGAGATGACAGACAGAGATAAGTATGTGTGGAAAGCATCTAAGCAGGGCAAGTGTCACAGCTGATTAACCTTGTAGAATGAATTTGTCAGAAGCCTTCTGAGGAGGGACCTGACATTAACATCAACTAACAAACATTATTTTCTGACTATTAATATTTTGGCTAGCTACACAATATTTTACACTGACATTAAAACGTCATAAATGTAATTATTTGGAAAGTCTATTAACTGACCTTAAAAAATAAAGTGCTCAGGGTATATCAAACAACTTACTTTATTGGTACTGAAACTTCTTCTCATAATGGAGCAAAAAAAAACAAAAAATAAAACGAACAAAAACAACAGCAACAATGTTAGAATAAATGAAGTGAGAATTTTTTTTATAATGAACTTTTGGAGCTTGCAATACCTTGCTCCAAGCTAATGTAGAAAGCATTTTTTTCTCAGAAAAAAATGATATTGTTCACAGGTATTTAACAGTGACTTCTTTGTCTTGAAAAACAACTGTCTGATGAATTAGTTACTAAATGTTAAATAGCTGTATTTTTCACTTTAAAAATAATCATTACATAATGATATTAATGGTACATAGGTGTGATTTATTTTAAATAATAGGCATAGCATATATATAAACAAACAAATATCCTCATTATTGTCTCGCTTGCTTCAATCGCTCACCAATTACTATGTTCAGTAATTAATTCATTCTTGTTATACTTTGTATAAAAAAATGATACATGTTCTCAGCTTTTAAAAACGTACTCACACCATATCAATAGTCAATAGCCTGTCATTATGCATACAGTAGACATTATAGTATGGACTTCTTTTTCCTGTGTTGCTGGAAAAGACTATTGTTTAGTTGCTAAAAATTCTAAAAACTTGAAAAATTTTTGTCAACATTTAATCATTTTAATGGGTTTTGATTAGGTCTGTTGTTTCTTCACTAAATAGTTAGCTTTGGATGAAATGTAGGAACAAATCTTAGATTAGTCCGAGAATATTCCTTTATAAATGTAGTGCATTCCTGGACCAGGACAATACCAGATAAAATCTCAATTTCAATCCATAGAACATGATGAAGATAAAAATATGCCTTCTATTCCATTTGGATCATCAGTAGAGGTAATTATTTGCCGTTGTTGCTATTGCCATCATGATAATTACCAATATTGATTGTTTACTTAATTTTAGAGGTTTGGTACTAAGAGCACGACATCACCAGCATGCACTTTATACACAGATCCTCGGACAGCATTTGAAACCACTAACAGAGTGACTGGAATAAAGCACTCCCCATTTGGTCAGACATCTAAAAGGTTCAAAGTTGATAAAGAAGCTGCTCAAAAGCCAGGTATTATTCTGTGGTATACATAGGGTATATTGTGATAAGTGAGCAGTTAAGTACATGTATAATGTTGATACAGAGACCAATTTAAGTTACTTACCTACATTACTTCTTGTACTTATTTTATATTTTAATGTATTGTGATTTTTGATTATGAATAAACAGTAACATGGTACTAATCAATCACCCTATTGGAGAATTAGTACAAATAAAATTGCATAACATTTACATTTTCTCCCCAATGGCAGATCTATGGGGTTTTCTTCAGGTTTCTGATGAAACCCTTTGTTCAGCTCAAAACTTACCAGACAACTACCACCTTTATTCAATCCAACCTGGCACAACTCGCAGACAAACAACAAATTTAAAAAGTTGAACAGTGCTCAATTAATTCTAACAACAAGGTGCTAAATTAATCTGGATAAAAGTTAATTTTTGCTTTTACAAAGTCTGTAACAAACATTGCTACATTTATTTAGTTTGAATAAAGCTAATGATCTAGCTCACTCATCTAGTTTAGGAATGCATCATTCAGTCCATTTATTCCTAAAAACAGCTGAAAGTAGCTATGTAGCTGATCGACCATGTATTAGCTAACTAATACTGAATTACTTTCTTACCTCAATTTTCACAAGTAGTGGTAACTTCTGTAGTAAAAAAAGAAGCCATTTTGACTATCTAAATGACCAGTATTTCCTGACAAAAATAACTCACTCCAACTGTTTAACTTGAAGGGGAAAAAAGCATTTCTAAGGAATTACCACAGTTTTGAGCATTAGAATTGCTTAATGCAGCTATACACCACTGAACAATTAATTCTGTTCTTGTAGACTCTTTATACTTATTTTAAAGGGATGTAGAATAAATGGTACTTGACATGTTCACTTAAAAAATTTTCTTTTCACTTTGAAACTATGACCTACATAGCTACTTTTACTTTTAAACTATTTAATAATATGAACTCTTAAACTTTTATATTCTTTGTGACAAGTGGCAGTACAAAAAAAGTCTATGGAAACAAAACACACGTCCAAGTTTTAAAAAAAAGATGAATGGCACACAATAAAATAACACAGCAGTAGTTCTTACAACATATCTGCCAGGCAATATTATTTTTCTATGAAATTGTAAGAGAACTTATATAAGATTTGTCTTGTAACTACAAACTACACTATTTACACTATAGCCAGAATAATAATTATTGTGAGATCTCTTTAATCCTAAAAACACCTTTTGTTCTCCCCAAAGCCATATTTACTACAGAATATATATTATAATGATGTTGAAGTGTAAATAATTTTGATAGTTCTACTCACTTTTTATGTGGTATAAATTATGAATTTATAGAGCTAATCAGTAATACTAACATCTATAAGAAGAATAAGTAAGATAGCATTGTCTTCAATTTCTAGGTCCTGGAGCTTATGAAGATGATTATAGTTCAAGTATGGTGGTTGACATGATGAAAAAAATGTAGGTCTATACTAATTTTGATCATATTTAATGTGTGACATTACTTATTTCTAGGATGAATGTGCCTCCAAAAAAACCATTTGGAACTACAGAAGCCAGAACCGCACCATTAACAAAAAAAGATGACTATTTAATTCCAGGTCCTGGAGCATATGAAGAATCTGCTATTGCTTCTAAACCATCCTTTTCATTTCCAGTGGCATCCAAACGTTTTCCTCTTCTTTCTGAAGTTATCAAGGTAAAAGTATCTTTAACAATGAAGCTGCAAACACATTTATTGATGCCCAAGATAACAAAACAACCTAAAGCAAAAACATAATTTTAACTTTTTTTAAATTAAAATAAATATCTGTTGAATCCTTACGAAAATATGAACATACCTCTACTACACACAGCATCAGGCAGTAGCAAACATTCTCAGTTCTGACACAACCACCAGTTATTCTACTCAGATGTCTCAGCTTCAATCTAAGTCTGAAAATTATATATCAATAAACAAAACACCAACAATGAATTTCTCTAATTGTACAGTCAACATCACCATCCAATCAAAATAATCAAAATAAAACCTGGTGATTCAATATGTTAACATAAAGAACAGTTATTATGATGTAACTGTACTTAATTTCATTCATTTGGTATGTAATTCTATAATGTGTTGTTACTTTCTGCAAACCCACCTTAGGCTAAAAAATAATGCACTCTTGCCTTTAGGCTAAAAATTAATGCACACTTACTGATTTAATGCACATAGCAACAATATAGCAACGTGATCTACTTCTGATTCATTATGTTATTGAAAATACACTTATGATACTGGCCATTCATGAACACTATAAAAGTCTAGATTTATTAATCATAAAGTGTTCATTCATTGTAATGTTATTCGTTATGCCGTTCTAGCATAGTAAACAATACTTTTCACTTGTAACTTGTAGTAAGCTCTCTCATGTTACACTTTTATACATATGAATATACCCAAAAAGTATTATAGACAAAAGGCTGTTAAGTGTTTCTCCCAGTCCTTCCTGATTGCTACTGACTTCATTATATGATTACCTAGGTTACAATACAAAATTGCCTATTTCTAACTTAAAGTCTCATGAATTGTTAAATGTCTTATTTTGACTTTAAAAAAAGTACATTTATTTTTTATTGGCTATACAGAATAACCCATCACCTGCAACATATGAAGTTTCAAAATCTATTGACAATCACCAAGGTAAAACTTATTTTTTAATCTCTGAAACTAATCTTTCCTTGTTTGTTTCTTTTTAGGAAAATTTGTAAAAAATGGGCACAGTGGATTTTTGTCCCAACCGAATCGATTTGGTGGACCAGTCAAGTTTCTGGATGAATCCACACAAGAAAATCCTGGTACAATAATTTTTCCTGCAGTAAGCAAATAGTGCGACAGTTTATCTTAGCAAAACTTCATTTTCAAGTCTTGTAAGTATTCTCAGTCACATGTCTCAAGTTCTATTGCTCTACTGAACTTTCAACTGCACCATAAGCTAGAGCTAACATTCCATTTCCTTTAAATAAAATTGACCAGCACGGGTTTACTGGTGGTCTAAATATACATTTGCCACATTTAAGCAATTTTTCCAAGTTGTTAAAGTTAGGAAATTAAGCTATATACTGATTCCATTCTAACTTTAACAACTTGGAAAAATTGCTTAAATGTGGCAAATGTATATTTAGACCACCAGTAAACCCGTGCTGGTCAATTTTTATTTAAAGGAAATGGAATGTTAGCTCTAGCTTATGGTGCAGTTGAAAGTTCAGTAGAGCAATAGAACTTGAGACATGTGACTGAGAATACTTACAAGACTTGAAAATGAAGTTTTGCTAAGATAAACTGTCGCACTATTTGCTTACTGCAGGAAAAATTATTGTACTAACTAATTGCTTACTTGTTAAATGCTTATACTCATGTAACCATCATCATATAACTCAAGCATATCTCATCTAGAATTATAAATGAAGCTCAGTTAATTTCTCCCATTCAGCCAAAAGCCGGATTTGTTATAGTGTCACAGAGAAATGCGATAATTGTAATGAAATATAAGACACACACCCAGGCACTAGGAACTCCTTTATGTTGCAATCAACTATAATATATTGAAAAGAAAATAATTAATTGTTGTAGGGTGAAGACAGCTTGAATTGAACTCCAAAATTTAAAGACGCTATCCTGTAATCCCGTGCAACCTATTGATAGAAAAAATTAAGTGCTGCGTTTAGTTGGTTTTCCCAAAACTGGTCATATGTTATCCATATATAATATATATAATATATATAGCACATCTTTTACCACCATCAAACCCTAGCTCAAGCCAGTTAGCTTATGTGGTTAACTTAAATCTCATCATCATTATTTAAACCATTCCAAATCAAATACACCAAGAGATCATTTACGGCTGGAATAATCACCTAAATTTGAACTCACTTTAAACAGTAGTTTTTATATTATTTCATATTCACCAACACACAACAATTGTATTACCAGAATAGCTTCCATAACACGCATATATGACCAATGAATGTACACACACACACACACACACACACACACACACACAAATGCACCTCTTTTCAGATTCTAATAAAGAGTAGTTTCACTTGGCATCAACAATAATCCAGCCTATATTAATCTATATTAATTATGAGCCAAACTGCTGGATAGCTAGGCACCGCTAAAAACTCCCTATTTAGCTAAGCTTTAATCTACTTAAGGACATATATATATTAAATGGTATGTGCGTAAAGACATTTGTTTTACAATACTTTCAGCGTGCATGTGCAAGAAGGTTATAGTAGTCATCCTGTCTGTCTGTTTTATGTCTGTCACACTCTGATTTTGGACATTACTGACAAGTACACTGTTGATTTAGGTATGAACTTATACATAACGATGATTTAAGCCCTTTTATTGTGATACTTTTTCAAATTTTGGGCTGATTTTTGAGAAAACACGAAGCTTTCAGCTCCGCATAAGTACTAGCTTAAGTGGGTAATGCCCCTATTGTCACATAATCATGTGAGCAAACAATTTCTTGCTTTAGTTTTGCTTCATGCTTGTTGGAATTGAAATTAACTTAGTGCTAGAAGTGGACTTTCACATTGAAAGTATATACCGGTGAGTGTCTCTGGCCTATTTACCTTCTTTTCAATGGTTTACATGTACCATTTTAATTGCTCAAGCTGAACAGCCCATAATTATTTTTTTGGTCTGAGATGATTTTGTAATAGCTAGCTAGTGTATAAGGAGCTCACACCTTTGGTGTTTCATTTAATCTGTATTGGAGATTAAATTGATGGTTGTCAAAAGAATGTCATAACTCACTGACATAAACAATCAATTATATAAAGTTAACTTTTGTACGTTTATGGAATGTATCACACGATTATGAAAGAGTTTGACTAATATTTAGGCCCAGGTGAATACGATCACACTGCTAACAAAGGGATGCATTATAGTGGTTTGATCTGTGGCAAAGAGGAAAGATTTCAAAAGAAAAAAGAAACAATTCCTGGTCCAGCAACCTATTCAGTACGTGAAAATGATCATGTGTTGCTTCTTACTACATGTATACCCATTGTTTGTCACAGATGCCAGTACAACTTGCTGAAACTACACTCAAAGGAACATTTAATGTAACCTTAAATAATCCACTGAAGAAAACTACTAAACAAACACTTTAAATTGTACAATGAACAATAGAATATTTTTTAATTTTGTTTATATTTCATTGAAGACATAAAAAAATAAAAATAAAATTATTTATCAGTATCTTTATGTGTCAATCTTCCCCTCCCAAGTTTATATGCCCTAGCTATGGCTTTAGCTTCCAAATGTTTGTCACGTCGTGATTTCCATAATCTACGGTGTTTGGTATCACTCTTCTTAGTCAAGCAATCACAAAACTGTGTTATAATTTGCATTACATCCACATCTGAGACCTGTACAGCTAAATGAACCAACCAATATTATTATTTTGCATTAGCTTACATGAATGTTGCGAATTTGACTAGCGAGAATATAAACTTCTGTACAGCTTTGATTAAACGAATCCCCCTATATACAATAAAACTTGAGTTTCTAGTAATAATAACTTTACAGAGCTTACATCTAGATTAAAAATCACAGCTTTCGATACGGTTATGCTGAACATGTTCACACACACACACACACACATAATTATTATACTGGAGGCGGTACGATCTATTGCATAGCTCCGTTTCACTCACTTCGTTTTCAAATCAACACGAGTGATGTAACCAATAATGGTTAACTCGTTTTTCAATTGTACAGTAATTAAAGTATTTTGTAGACACTGAATTAGACAAGAAAGTGATCGGCTAGCAACAATTCTATCTTTAGGCGTCATTTCTGTCCTTCTTTGCCGTAAAAGAGAAGTTGCCGCGATTGCAGACTCTTTACCTTTTTTGTGGTCCCCTGCCGAAACGGTAGGTAAAGGGTTTAGCCACCGCCAGACTCTGGCTCTGACGCTTCCAGCGTCGCCGACCCTTACCTTCCCTGGTATTTGTGGACTAATACAGGGACGGTAAGAATCGGGCCTGACCAATACAAATACATAGAGTAGCATGCATACCCGTAGCCAGGGGGGGTTCGGTTGAGTGACCGGAAGTAAACTAGTGGTGCGCTCGAATAGCGCAAACGCATGGCGGAGAGCAGACTCTTTTTACAGAAAAATAGGACAGAAGAAATGACATCTAACTGATTAGGCATGAAGAGTTAACAATAACAGAATTACCTGAATAAACTTAGAAAGCAGTGGCAAAGAAGCGCAGCTTGACAAAAACTTCACAATTGTTTCAAGAAGAGAGTAGTTATAAACGTTTTGGTTGAAACAGGCAGTGCAGCAGGATTCTCCGCGCTCGTTAATTGAAAAATACTGGAACTGCAACGCTTTACCTAACTTACGTAATTAGAAGCGCGGGCGAATTAATTGAAAATACTGGAACTGCAACGCTTTACCTAACTTACGTAATTAGAAGCGCGGGCGAAATATTTTGATGTACGTACATACATATACAGTACTAGTGATGTAGTCTCGCAAGCCAGACCCTTTACCAGACGCTACGCTGGGGAAGGGTCTGGTACATTGCGCATACCTATCTCGTATTAAATATACAAAAAGTTCAGGCTACACCGTCCAGGGAGGGGGGTATGGTGGGGAGACGGTGGAGCCACAGCGATGCATTGCCCCGCCATAAAGCAATTGCCACATTCATTTCCGCTCGTGATGAATACGTTTATGCCAACCCGCAGGACTGCGCGCAGACTATGCGATCAGATTGATTCAAGCAGTGATCTCTATGGAAGCGTTGACTCATTTGCAGAGCGGGATTGATTTAGTCATTAGTGAAGTTACATCTGACCTGGGCTTAACTCTGAAGCCGAAACAGGAGATATGTTTGCAGAAGTTTGCTTCTGGGCGAGATGTATTTGTTTCCTTACCCACTGGTTATGTTTGTTTTGATGCTCTTAGAGGTGTTTCTGGACAGTCAATTGTTCTAGTCGTGTCACCTCTGATAGCCTTAATGAAAGATCAGGTTGGAAGCATAACAAAAATGGGCATCAGAGCAACTTTTATTTCAGACAAGGAATCCATCTCTACTCAAACTAAACAAGAAATAGAGAGGGGTGAATATCAGGTCATTTTTGTGTCTCCTGAGGCACTTTTCTTCAGTACTCAGTGGAGGCGAATTTTGTCATCTAGAATATACTGTTTAAATTTAGTTGGCTTTGTAGTGGATGAAGCTCACTGCATAAAGAAATGGTATGTAGCTATGTAGATAGCAATAACAACCTAGCTTACAAATTGTTACAGATTTCATTCTATTTTATAATACTATAATGTTCCGAGTGGTTGTGTTGATTCATATATAATGTCTTGTTTAATTGTAGGGGAGAGAAATTTAGAACTGAATTTTCACACCTAGATGAAATCAGAAGTATCATACCAGACACAGTTCGAGTGATGGCATTAACCGCAACAGCCACAAAATCTACCAGAAAATTTATTATAAATAGTTTAAGTATGCAGATGCCAGAAATCGTTTACATTCCTCCAGCTAGAGATAATATTGTATATGCTGTGATGGACAAACCTAGAGGAGATGATGTAATTAGTAAAGTTTTTCAAGGTACTGTGGAGAAGTTAAAGATTGAGAGAAGTAACATGGGAAGAATTATAAGACATACGATAATGTAATTTCAATATATCAATTTTTTAAGCATAGTTTAGAAGAATATTTTACTGATCCAAAAGGAGCTCCAAACCACATAATTAATAGAGTAGTAGATATGTATACCCATTGCACTCATGAAAGCGTAAAAAATAAACTAAAAAATAAACTAAGAGTTGTGATTGCTACAATAGCATTTGGTATGGGGATTGACTGCCCAGATGTGCGGCATGTAATACACTGGGGCATTCCTAGTGATGCCGAGATGTACGTGCAGGAAAGTGGCAGAGCAGGAAGAGATGGTAAATTATCGTGTGCTACAATTTGGAAAACATCAACAGATTTGACCACAAGGTACACTACACAGCACATGATTGACTACTGCTTGGAGAAGAATGTAGTTTGTAGAAGATCATTTTTGTTTACAGACTTTGACGATTGTGTTTTTAAAGCTCAGGGGTGCAAGTGTTGTGATATTTGCCAGAGGAACTGTACTTGTGGAAGTTGTGATACCAACATTAATTCATTTATTGTTCCATTATCAAATATACAAACAAACAAATAGTTCTTTTCTGCACTTGTTCAACTATTTTTCATGTATTATTCTGTAGTTTCCACATTCCTTCACTTATTTTATCATATTATTTATCTACACAAACTTTAATTTATTTATTGTTCCATTCTCAAGCAAATAAATAGTTATTTTTTGCATTGTATTTAACTATTTTTATGCCTGTAGTTCACATTCCTTCATATATTTGTAGTAGCAATGTATTTCATTTGACAGGACAAAGATATTTCTAATAACAATCACAAAAAGTACAGAATAGCTAAGATAGGGTGTATTTAGAAAAATTATTGAGAATCCATTTTTCTTAAGGTCTTTTTCTGGTAAGGTTTGCTTTTAAGTTGAAGAAAGATTTGTAGTTGTATAGACCTGCATCAAACACCTCCGACTCCATCAGTTGATTCACAATCTGATGCAAATCATTCAGTTGTGACTTCTCAGCATGCTTGCCACTGATTGGAGCAACTCCTGCCTCATCATCAAATGTAGACAAAATATCACTGACTGGTCCCACACTCTTTCCTGCTCGAACAATTGCAGTATCAGTTTTATTAGCTCCCAATCCATCAATAATTGTCTTCACAGTCCTGTTCATGTGCTCCATGTGCAGATCTGCACTAAATGTTACGTCCTGGAAAGCCATGCACATTAACAAAACGACTCCACTTAAGTTGTTCCGCTAAATTTGGCGGCAGGATTACAAAATATTGTGTGAGCATAGTGAGTGCTTCCATTGCATAGTTCTTGTGCTTGGTTGCCTTGAAAATAAGCATGAAATATTTCCATGCTACCATTACACGTGTTCCATCTCCTTCCCTGATCGAATCTTTGAAATTGAGATACAGCAAGCCCAAGCTCAACACTTCCCGACAATATTCGTATGCTGAACCCATAGGACCATCACCGCCTTCTCCACCATCATCAGCACTCTCTCCACAATCACCACTGCTCTCTGCACTGCCATCATCACTTCCCTCTTGTGTTTGACCGAATTCTGTAGCTAGGTCGATGTGTTTGTCAACAATGGCAAACGCAACACCCATCAGTGCAGACTTCCTGACTGAGTCATCTTCCATCCACAGGTCAGAGAATAGTATCACTGGGTGTATCATCAATACATGCCATACCAATAGGACAAGACTGCACTAACAATGTAACCGGTCACCACAATTTCAATGAAGTATTCAGCTGCATTCACATCACTTTTCACTTCTTTCTTGACATTCCTGCGGTTGATCAAGTTTCTCAACTGATAGAATGTACCTCTCTCCATCCCAGACTTTGTATCATACAACCTTTTCCATATCACCTAAGGACAACATTGAATGACACACATTGAGAATAGTATTTAATGATGTTCTATTTCATAAAAATAAATAAGGAGTCAAAATAATGCTTAATGCTTATTGGAAAAAAAAAGTGCAGATTAGACATGACATCTCAATTTCTTGCTGCTAAAATAATAATAGATATTAAAAAGAAATATGGAGGGGGCACATTATACCCAGTTTTCTACAGACAGTCACATTGTTGGAACTGACAGCACTTTTTATAAGCATTGGTGTAAATGATTACTTCCTAATTGTTTCTATGGCCTCCAATCAAACTAAGTAAGCCAAGGACTAGGCCCTTTAGCACAAACTACTCATCAAATCACTAGCCCAAAATGACAGAGGCTTCTTCCACCAGCAACTAGTAATTTATGCGCAACAGAACAAAAGTAAAACGGTGGTTACATTCATAAAGTGGTAGTTTGAATGATAAAAAATTGGGTAGGAAGTAGGAGGAGAAAGAAATTAATATGATTATGGTATTAGAGGCCACTGCTCTCAGTTCAGTCAACAAGCAGGCCCGAATTGACTTGCACAAAAGGAGATCTAATTTTTTTGGTAATGTTGTAACTATAAACATTCTTTGTACGTCTATATGGATGTGAATATTGGGAAAGAGTTCAAAATTAATACTGATATATTATTTACATTTTTATTTGTTTACCAAACTAGTCGTCTCAAATCAATCTCACGATGAAAAGAATAAACTCTAAATTAATAATGCAAAGAACAATTCCAGGTAAAATTCTGCTTTGAAATGAGTTCAGATTATTACAATGTACATACTATTGAAGAATTACTGGTTTACAATGATGACCGATTTTGGGAAAATCTGCCAAAATGCGGCATCTAATTAAAAAAAAAAAAATTTTTTTAAGCTGTAAGCACAAGTCATCTTCGCCCTATACGCACTAAACAATACCTTATTTTTTGTTCAATTTATTATTGTTGATTCCGAGAAAATGACCCGTAAAGGCGTTGCTAGGGCCCCAGGGACATGTTCTATCAACAATGTAGCTTATTATCTGAGTCAAGGACTATCAATGCAACAACAGAGTCGTTTGAACTTCATGGAGATGGAGATTGAGTTTTTATTTACTTGGAATTGTATTGGGTAGCTAATGTTCATTACCTCCCTCACCCCACCATGAAATATTTACATACAGTTAGAATTTTCTAGTTGAGGCCGACCTGCCTCACCTGCTGAGAGCGAGGCTGTATGTCTGGTATTCATGACATTCATGGTCATTAGCCCCATCAGTGAAAGTACATGTATTCATATTTAGTATTCCCTATAGCTAAGTGAAAGTAATGTACACTATTCAGCATGGCAAGGGTATTTAAGCTTACTTTGTTAAGAGTGTTTACAACTTCAATAGCAGCCCTAATAACAACTTAACCACCACCCTTGCCTTCATACTAGTGGTGTGCTTGAGCACAAATGGCGAGCGAGCCTAAAGACTATACTATTTTTATTGACTTCTAACACTGAAGCTACTGAAAATAAGGTCCAGTTTTTAAATTTAGCATACAGGGTAAAGGGATATCAGTGCCATAGTAACAACTCTCTGCAACTGCTTGAAAATTGAAGGAAAAAACAACAACAACAAAACAATACACGTTATTTAAAAGTTTTCTTTGTGATCTTCTTTAGCTAAGTAGTGGTTGTAACACACAATGCTTTGACACAGCTGGACATGCACCTACACAGACTTACCTTCGCAGTAGTCTAGTGGACAATGTATTTTCAGGTAAATACTGTGCGCACGGCTTATAACCATGACAAAGAGCCCATTGACTTACCACCGCCACTAACTCGAATAGAAATGGAAGTCCCTTAAGTTGTCAAGTTTGAACTGCACCCGCAAAAGAATTCAAAACAGTAAACAATTCAATTTCTAGGGTGATACGGGTACTGATCGATAAACCAAAGGATTCTGTTTAGTGCAATTTGGGACGGGGTCGACAACCGAACTAACACAAAAACGCGAGGGTCAAAGTACAAAAATGCCTTACGTACGTCCATACATATATACAAATAAATAAATAAATAAACAAACATCCCCGATTTTCGATTGTGTTACCCCTGTAAGTGTCTCGCTCGCTACGCTCGCTCGCCAATTAATTAAGATACAGATGCTAAATTTGAATTCTTATAGTTGGAGCATACAATGTACCACAAACACACACATACATACATGCACACACAAACATGAACACACACAATCATCACACACGTAACACACCTAAATACACAAATGCACACATACACACATACGCATGCACACGCACATACATACACACATACACACATACACACATGCACACACACACATACATATAAACACACATACATAATACACACATGCACACACATGCACACGCACACACACATGCACACACAAATATACACATACACACACACATGCACTACAAATTTTGGAGAGAAAAGAGGGAGGGAAATTTTAATATAGAAAATGGACCCTTGTTTCTAGGATATTTTGTTCACAAAAAAAAAGTTCTACCAAAGAGACACAATACAATCTCTTCCTACTACACAACACACAAACTAGCTAAGTGAAAGTAATGCACAAGGGTATTTAAGCTTACTTTGTTAAGAGTGTTTACAACTTCAATAGCAGCCCTAATAACACCTTAACCACCACCAGTGCCTTCATATTAATTAAGGTACAGATGCTAAATTTGAATTCTTGTTGTTGGAGCATACAATGTACCACAAACACACACACACATACACACATAGATGCACACACGAACACACCTGCACACACACATACACACATGCACACACACATACACACATGCACACACACACACATGCACACACATGCACACATGCATACACCTGCACAGACATACACATACACACAAATGGACCACATGCACACATACACATACATCCACATGCGCACACACATGCACATACATTACACATGCACACACACAACATGCACTACAAAAATGTTGGAGAGAGAAGAGGGAGGAAAATTTTAACATAGAAAATGGAAGAGTGAGATGAACTACGAGGGATATGACAGAGATTTTGGAGCACCATCATAGCTATGTTCCCTCCCGCAGTGAATTGTGAGGTGGTCATTCCTCAGGAGAATGGTCCATTACAGGACCAGAAATTTCTCACTACTCTGGTTGGAGGAGACTACCTTTCAGTGGCACGGGCTAGGGGAGCTCAAGTCATTCGATCTACATCGGAGTTGATGTACCATCTGTATGTAATGTGGCTGTAGGAAAATAATGAGATTGGGAGAAGGCTTCAGTCATCTCCTCTGTCTTTACCAACCCACTATCAGACATATGTTGTATTTGGCTAATTTTTTTTAGTTCTGATATAGCTTCATTTTCAAAGATCAAACAAAAATTATGTTTTAATTAACTTGTACAAATTAGCTAATTTAATCAATGAATGTCATAAGATTGTTCAACAATTAACGGCAATTTCTGTGGGTGCTTTCAAAATTGAACTTGCAGCCATGGATTTTTTTTTTCCAGTCTATATTATCAAAAAAAGTGAAACTTTGGTCAAACTAAGTCCCCAGTTTTTCACTAAGCCTTCACCTGAAGGCTGTGGATAGAATAAACAAACTGTATTTGGAAGCCAGTATGGATGACCATTCCTAAAGCTGCAAGAGCTTGTAGGGGTGGCTGCAAGTCAAACTGGAGTAGTCTCGCGTAGCCAGACCCTTTAATAAAAATGATTAAAAACACATAATTTGAGCTCGTAAAAAGATTCGTTCTCTATTATTTAGTTAAATCATCACAGAGCTTTTATTCTACTCCATGTACTGAACTATTTATACCTGTGGTTAACGGATAAAGTTTTGGGCACGTCAGAAGACCATTATGTCTTTGCCTTGTAGTCCCCCACCACCCCCGCCCCCTCCCCTTCCCCTCCCGCCACTTCTCCCCTCCCCTCCCTCCACTTCCCCCTCTCCTCCCACCACTTCCCCCTCCCACCACTTCCCCCCTTTCCTCCCCCCACTTTTTCCCCTCCCTTCTGCCAATAGGTTAAACATTAATACTTCTCTAAACATCAACCAGTATGAATAATGCAACTAAATTTTTGCATGGTGTGAACTGTGGGATTTGCTATATTTAACACTTTTAGCTCAACTCTCCTAATTTCATTAGTACCTGTGAAGGCTCGAGTTTACTTTCTGCAATCTTTTGCCATTCCTTCACTTTCCTGTCAAAGTGATCTCCCAAGCCTTCTACAAGGTTGACAGTTGATTGATGAGACAAACAAATACCTACTTTCTGTATACGCTGATACACCTTATAAAACATAACAAAACATAATGCTTAATAGATCGATGCCATGTATATTAAATACATACCTGTTTGGCTGAATGTCCTGCGTACATAGCCAGAGACAAAATTCTATGTACAAGTGAGCATTTGGAGTCACGATGCTTGCAAATCATAGCAGCAATCATTACTATGATTAAGTTGCAATTTACACGAGGAGTCTTTGTCTTCATGCAACTTTGAAGGAGAGAGAGAAGAGTGGGTGCCTGGTTCTTTAGTTCGATAATAACTGTTCTAAATTTAAACTTAAGCATAGAGTCTCGGTTTTTTGCCCTCAGGATGGAATTAAACTTCTTTGAACACATTGCTGCTACTTCTTTAGTCAAGGTGCGCCCTACAAACTTGACCAATGCCTTTCTGCTCACCACATTTTGCACACACTTTTGGGCAAACAACTGATAGTTCCTTCGAACTAGAGATTTGCAAATGCGTCTTCTTCCAGGAGTTACACGATAAGACAAAGGCCTTGACTTGTAGTGTATAGTAGCCTATAAAAATATTGGACATAATTTCACTTTGAAATTTTTATCAATTAAGAATTGAATTTGCAATTGTAATTTGTCATTGTAATAAATTACAAGGAGATCATACATATATAAAGTAATTGTAATTATAATGAAAGAAAAAAAAAAGCAGAACTGTTGGAATTATACATAACTATTTTTAATGTAAATATTTGGCAGTTCCTAAATTTTCTTTAAGGCCATGTAGCCAATCCCATACTGATTGGTGCCTAAATTGTTGAAAACCTGGGACAGGGGGGAGAATGAAAATAATATTATGAATACTTAACTCTAGTATAGACAGAATCAAAATCTAATATGCTATGTGATCATTGTACAATAAATTTAAAAGACTATTTCTTTAATCTTTCTTAGCATAACTAATATAATTGTTAATATTAATGATGTGATTATAACAACACCGATCATAAGATACTTACAGTGACTTCTGGTGACTCTGAAGTAGTAGTTAATGCTGTTTGTGACATCTGGGTTGCAGAAACAGTATGCCTTGATGGTGTTGAAGGAGCCTCAGATGTAAATGTTACTTGCTCAACAGGTGATGCTGCACAGAATTGAGGAACTGATGTTGTAGTATAAGTAGCAGTGACTGGCATGGATGATGAAGTAAGAGGCATATGCGCTGAGGTTGAACGGCTAAGGTGGAGGGGATAATGCTTGCAATGCTCAAGACTTGACCTGTCCCTCCAGCAGTCACAGGCAAATGTGGAAGTGCCTTTCTTGTATTGGTTGCAACCTCTTCATGCAATAGATTATATTTTTCTATCAACCTGACACAATTCCTGCAAATATACCCGTTTCTAATAGACTCAGAATCTAATTGCAAGTTATGACATTGACAGAAGAATGAAATTAAAGTGTTCCTGATTTTTTCTGCAGTGGAACTACCAAGTAATCGCCGCCGCTTTCTCTCACTGGCAGTGGAAACATCTCCTCCACAACCCAAGCATCTTTCCATTTCTATCCGAGTTGCAAAAATGAACGCGTAAAGTTTACAGCCAACAATTTAACCACAGCCGCTCCATAAGAAGTACAGGCAAAGTATTTCCCCCAGATTCTGGGGGAATGATACGAGATTGATGTGCGCAATGTACCAGACCCTTCCCCCAGCGTAGCGTCTGGTAAAGGGTCTGGCTTGCGAGACTACTAGTGATGTGCTTGAGCACAAATGGCGAGCGAGCCTAAAGACTATACTATTTTTATATGAATGATTTTGACTTCTAACACTGAAGCTACTGAAAATAAGGTCCAGTTTTTTAATTTAGCATACAGGGTAAAGGGATTTCAGTGCCATAGTAACAACTCTCTGCAACTGCTTGAATTGAAGGGAAAGAACAACAACAAAACAATACACGTTATTTAAAAGTTTTCTTTGTGATATTCTTTAGCTAAGTAGTGGTTGTAACACACAATGCTTTGACACAACTGGACATACACCTACACAGACTTACCTTCGCAGTAGTCTAGTGGACAATGTATTTTCAAGTAAATATTGTTGCGCACGGCTTATTACCATGACAAAGAGCGCATTGACTTACCACCGCCACTAACTCGAATAGAAATGGAAGTCCCTTAAGTTTTCAAGTTTTAACTGCACCCGCAAAAGAATTCAAAACGGTAAACAATTCAATTTCTAGTATGATAAGGGTATTGATCGATAAACCAGAGGATTCTGTTTAGTGTAATTTGGGACGGGGTCGACCACATAACTAACACAAAAATGCGAGGGTCAAAGTACAAAATGACATACGTACGTCCATACACTAGTGGTGTGCTTGAGCACAAATGGCGAGCGAGCCTTAAACTACACTATTGTTAAATTTAATTTTAACAACTAACACTCAAGCTATTAAAATAAAGTCGAGTTTTTACATTACTATGAGGTAAAGGGGTTTTCAATGTCATAGTAACCGCTCCCGCAACAGTTTGAATTGAAAAAGAAGCAACAAAATCAAATCACGTTATTTAAAATTTTCTTTGTGATATTCTTAATAGTAGTTGTAACGCACAATACTTTCACACAACTGAACATACCAACGCAAGACTTACCTTCGAGGTTCGTCTAGTGGACAATGCATTTTTAAGTAAATACTGTTCAGTAGGGCTTATAACTGTGACAAATAGCGCATTAACTTACCACCGCCACTAACTCGAATAGAAATGGAGCTCCCATAAGATTTTGAGTTTTAACTGCACCCGCAAAACAATTCAAAGCCGTAAACAATTCAATTTCTAATGTGATAAGGGTAATGGTCGCTAAACCGGAGGATTCTGTTTAGTGAAGTTTGGGACGGGGTCGAACGCGGAGCGAACACAAAAATACGGAAGGTCAAAGTACAAAATGACATACGTACGTCCATATATATAAATAAACTAGTGGTGTGCTTGAGCACAAATGGCGAGCGAGCCTGATGTTAGGTAACATAAAACTAAGTATTGTTACTATGTTTTAGCTTAGTTCATGCAAACACTATAATAGCAGTTATGACCTTTTATTTCAGCAAACAAGTACAAAATCACTCTCTTACCTGATTAATGGTAACTTTGTAGTATCAAACATCTGCCATTCTGATAATCTCAATCACCAGTAACTCTTGAACAAGCTCTCAGCTACGATAAAAAATAAACCAGTGTTATTATTTGTAATTTTAGCCAACAAATATGGAATTACTACTTACATCATTCTTGAGTATTGATAACTTCTGATTGAAGTTACTTTGACCATCTGAATTACCTTGAATTCTTGACAACAAGCTCTCACCTACAAAAACAAAAGACAATCAATTTTAGCACACAAATACACAATTACTTTCTTACCTCATTTTCTTGAGCAGTGGTAACTTTTGTAGTACCCAATTTGAGCCAATCTGACTATTTGAATTTACCAGTCACTGTTAACTAGCTCTTAGCTACAAAAAAGAAAGGCCAGAGTTAATTTTGCATATTTAGCTAACAAATATGGAATTGCTACTTATCTCAGCTTCCCTCGAGAAGTAGTAGCTTCCATAGCATTAATACTACGGCATTCTGACTACCAATGGCTCTTGACAACCAACAACCGGCACTCCGTATCCCCCCATAAAACGGCGAAGTTTTGAAATTAAGTCTGGAAAAGGGTCTTCAATGCCATAGTAACCGGTCGAATCAACTTTTTGTTTCTTGAAAAGCAAGCATTTTCGAAGGAATTTTCTCACACTTTGGAGCTTAAGTATAAAGTAAGGCTTGCTTAATCCTGTAGTTTCAGAATAAACTGGGGTCAAGCCTAAAAAGCCGTGTTTTTTGGAGAAAAGTGTTCCCCGCGCGCGCGTTTAAAGGGCATACGTACCATCCCACATACATATATACATATAACATATACCCGATTTTGCATTATCCACCCCTAATACTGTCTCGCTCGCCAACAAACATCCCCGATTTTTTCATTTTTACCCCTGTAAGTATCTGACGTTGGTATTGGTGATGCAGCAAAAACCTCATTAATATCTAGTGGCTTACAGAAACCTGGTGTAGTACTTTTTAAGATTGTAAACGGTTTAGGCCATCCAGTTGTATTAATAGAATCAAGTAGTGATGTTTTGAGCACAGCGAACAGACTTGCCAATGGCATTATGTGTCAAATTATATATTTGAGAAACACTGGACAAACCATAAGTACCTTGAAGGGGTTTTTCATTCCTGTTAGTGATGGAAATGCAGAAGAAATTACTGTTAAATTGACGAAAATTATCTTCAATTTAATTGTAAAAGGATCCCTGTAACTCGGGCAGAGATTATACCAGCGATTGTTCAAGCATGGAATAATCAAAAAAGTAGTTTTCCATTGCAACGTAGTTTGGGTTTAACCTTTCCCATTTCTTCTGAACTAATTAGAGGAAAATTTTCCGACAGCGCTTTCCAAGCAAGATCAGGACTTTCTGTCATCATACATGATCCCCACTAATCGTTGTTATTACAAATACTCTCTCATGGACAATGAGAAACAGTTTCAATTATTGCTGCCTGAAGCTGAGAAAGCACAGCTTTCAGTATATCCTACTGAACATATTTGGTTTTTGTCTAAATCGTTTTTTAAGTATCCACAAATGACACCTCTCACAAAGGAGGGAATTTCTACTTCTGTCCACCTCTTGATAGAATTAGTAAATGGGACAGTTAAAGCACTTCTGAATCTTCACAGTTCAGGCTATGCTCACAATGATGTGAGGATCGAAAACATTTGTTTTCGAGAAGAAGATCAGGAGATAGTTTTGATAGATTTGGAAAGACGTATAGCAGTGGGACTAAAGCCTAGACAATATGGAATATCAACTATGTACGTTATTACTAAGAACGAAAACAGAACACAAAACTGGACGCCAAGCAAATTGGATTTTAGGCAATTGGCTATCATGATGATATATTTGCAAAGTGATAATCAATTATAGATTATCATGCAATAGTTGTGGAGCAAACAGCTCATGTTTTTCTTAGAAAACTGTTCTTTCAAGGTATGCTTAATGTAGTTTACTTAGCATGAATTTATGCCAATATACAATTTCTCAATTATTTAGGTGAGTATGATGAATCAAGTTGGCTAAGTTGGAGTCTAGCACTAACAAATGGAGATTAGATAGTGGGTGATGTACAGTAGATCCCTAATAAAGAGTCACTTTTTTGTGTGTGTGTGTCTTCTTTGTAGTTATTCTTTCAGTCAATTCTTATATTCCTTCGGGTTTTTAGTTGCTTTTTCCCCATCCCTAATAAAAAGTCACTCTTTTTTATTTTATCGTATTTCATTTCTTTTTCTTCAAATTTTATTGCTTGTCACTCTTTAATGATGAAATTTATTCTTAACAATGCTTAAACAATGTAGATGTTTTGTTTAATGTACCACTGCTTGGTATTGCATAACATGAAAGCTGTGCAACATATTGTACCACGTGTATCTCATGTTGTGGTAGACTAGAATAGCATGTACGTCTTTTAGATATTAGCACTCAAATTTGATTTATGTACCACAGACGGTACATGTAGCACATTTAACAACACGCAATGCAAGTATTACAACTTATGATACAAATAGTACAAGTTTTATGGTAGTGTGCTGGCTTCTTCAAATGAGTTATTTGTGTACTAGAGCAATACATATTTGTGTTATGTTATTTACCACTACATAAACATGCATAATACATAATTATGAATACAGTACACTACTTCACAACTGTTGTATATACAGTACCACGTGTGGTCGACAGCTAAGCCGTATTGTAATGAAACGTGTACCTCATGTGGTACATGTCAATTAGTGTGAGACACATGTGATTTAACATGTGGTATAGGTAAGTACACATGTTATACTTTAGCCCTAGCCTAGAAGTAGCCAACGCAGGTACTACATTATTTATCGCATGTACCACGCACGATATTATCAAAATTAAAATATAAAACACAAGTATTACAGAATGTAAATGTTTTTATTACAGTACCACATGTTGGTATCGCATATATTAAGTGCTGTACAACATATGGTACCGCATTTCATTATTTCCCAGTATAGTACTACCGTGCTACCTGGCTAACCTGTCGTATTACACGTGTTACTGTACATACAACAGTAGTGAAGTAATGCACTACACCCATAATTATGTATTATGCATGTATAAGAAGTATATTGTACCACGTGTACCATATTATGTTTTATTAGACTAGAATAGCATGTACAACTGTTGATATGTGCACTTTTACATTCAATTTATGAACGACATATGGTACATGTGGGTAAATTAAAAGATAATGCAACATGTACCTCGTGTGGTACATGGGAATCAGCATGCGACACCTATAATATAATATTTAATATAGGTAGCAAAAAAATCTTAGCCCTAGAAGTCAACACAGGCACTTCATAATTTATCACTGGCACTTCATAATTTATCACAGGCACTACATAATTTATTGCAGGTACCACATACTGTATTACCTAAGTTTCGACATAAAACCCAAGTATTACGAATGTAGACGTTTTGTTTTGTTGGTATTGCATAACATGAAAGCTGTGCAACATATTGTACCACATGTATCACATGTTGTAGTAGACTAGAATAGGATATACATCTTTTAGATATTAGCACTGTCAAATTTAATTTATGTACCACAAACGGTACATGTAGCACATTTAATGTAAGTATTACAACCTATGATACAAATAGTACAAGTTTTATGGTAGTCATTAGCGGGGTCCTTCCTGTTGGCATTTATTATCCTCCCCTGTGGCATTTAGAACCCTAGCTTGTGACATTTAGTACCCTAGCTCTCTCCACCTTTTCTATTGTAGCTACTTGACATTTCTGACACATTTGTATAATATTCAAATTTTAGGGATATAACAAAGAAATATTTTTATTTTTTAAATACTGATAGTAAAATAAAGTGATGAGTATCTACAACTGATTAAATAAGTTACAACAGCTAATGACATTCGAAATTCGGAGAACTGACTGTCCTTTAAAAAGTCAATGGACGGTCTCCCTTCAATCCTGATGTATCGTTGTATGCCAGCCACAAGATGAAGAAGTGAATTGGGAGGAAATTCCTCTCCGTTTTGTTTTCTTACTTGGGTAGATATTTCTTTCAGGGGTGTAACTTCCGAGGTAACTTCTTCTCCGCTCAGTAGAAATGTGTGCACACCATTGTTGCCATACATTGACACAGTATTTTTTGTCAGCCATGGTCTTAGAAGGTATAGCACTAAGCTTGGCCTTCATAACCTTATCCTCGTTTTTCCTGGGAGCAAATGTTCTCTTTTGTCGCTTTGTTGGAGGCTCCAAGTTATAGGCCGTGAACAGAATGTTCCGTGAGTTGCTCTTGCTGAATAGCTGGGTCTACTTGACCAATAAGACAGAGGCACCAAGGAAACTACCGGATTTAGGAAACGCCTCAGGCCCCTAGTAGCACCCTCGCTTCGCTCGGGATGCTACAGCTCAGGTCCTTCATGATTCCTAAATCCGGTAGTTTCCTCGGTGCCTCTGTCTAACTTATGTATAGTGGTAAATCCCAATAACTAGCTCTACTCTATTTAATAATAGTGGTACAGAGCTCTACTCTGTAATAATAGTGGTACATCCCTATAACTAGCTCTACTTTATGTAATAATAGTGGTACATCTTTATAACTAGCTCTACTCTATGTAATAATAGTGGTACATCCTTATAACTAGCTCTACTCTATGTAATAATAGTGGTACATCTTTATAACTAGCTCTACTTTATGTAATAATAGTGGTACAGCCCTAGAATTAGCTCTACTCTATGTAATAATAGTGGTACATTTCTATAACTAGCTCTACTCTAAGTAATAATAGTGGTACATCCTTATAACTAGCTCTACTCTATGTAATAATAGTGGTACAGCTCTCTAACAAGCTCTACTCTATATGTAATAATAGTGGTACATCCCTATAACTAGCTCTACTCTATGTAATAATAGTGGCACAGCCCTATAACTAGTCTCTACTCTATGTAATAATAGTGGTACATCCCTATAACTAGCTCTACTCTATGTAATAATAGTGGTACAGCCCTATAACTAGCTTTACTCTATGTAATGATAGTGGTACAGCCCTATAACTAGTCTCTACTCTATGTAATAATAGTGGTACATTCCTATAACTAGCTCTACTCTATGTAATAATAGTGGTACAGCACTATAACTAGCTACTCTATGTAATAACAGTGGTACATCCTTATAACTAGCTCTACTCTATGTAATAGTAGTGGTACATCCTTATAACTAGATCTACTCTATGTAATAGTCGTGGTACATCCCTATAACTAGCTCTACTCTATGTAATAATAGTACTACATACCTACAACTAGCTCTACACCATGTAATAGTAGCCAGATGTAACACTAGTTTTGAATACCTGATTGCATGTTTTGAAATGTACTGCATGTACCATATTTTGTTCATAAATTAAATGGAAAAGTGACAGTTGTAGCAACAGTTGTCCGTGCTATTCTAGTCTCATACAACAAGTGGTACAAGTGGTACAACAGCACACAAATTAAGTTATACCGTGTAGTACTTAAAATAAAACACCTACAACTTGTATATATTTGTATTTAATTTTGTAATTTTGATAGTATAATAGGTGGTACAATTGGTAAATTCTGTAGTGCCGGTGTTACCTAGGGGGCTAGAGCTAGGGCTAGGGCTAAAGATTTACATGTGTACCGTTTGTACAATTTCAAGTTTTTTATTGTTATTAGCAGTCAATATCATACTACAAGTGTTGCAAGCTAGTTCTCGTGTACCATTTTAGGTACATCCTGCATTATCTTCTAACTCATAGTTTGTACCGCATGTGGTACTTTGTTTACCACCTATGTGAAGTAGTGTGTTTAATGCATAATCACTTATTATGCATGTATCAGAAGTGGTACATCACGTACCACAAGGTGGTATGCAACAGAACAAAATTGCCTATTTTGAAAAAGCAATATTCCATCAACTGTAAAACTTGCACCACATGTAACACTAGTTTTTGAATACCTGATTGCATGTTTTGAAATGTACTGCATGTACCATATTTTGTTTAAAAATTAAATGAAAAAGTGTATATAGCAACAGTTGTCCGTGCTATTCTAGTCTCATACAACAAGTGGTACAATATGTTATACAGCACATAAGTTATACCGTGTAGTACTTAAAACAAAACACCATCAACTTGTATATACTTGTATTTAATTTTGTAATTTTGATAGTATAATAGGTGGTACGATTGGTAAATTCTGTAGTGCCGGTGTTACCTAGGGGGCTAGAGCTAGGGCTAGGGCTAAAGACTTACATGTGTACCGTTTGTACAATTTCAAGTTTTTTATTGTTATTTGTAGTCAATATCATACTACAAGTGTTGCAAGCTAGTTCTCGTGTACCATTTTAGGGACATCCTGCATTATCTTCTAACTCATAGTGTGTACCGCATGTGGTACTTTGTTTACCATCTATGTGAAGTAGTGTGTTTAATGCATAATCACTTATTATGCATGTATCAGAAGTGGTACATCACGTACCACAAGGTGGTATGCAACAGAACAAAATTGCCTATTTTGAAAAAGGCAAATATTCCATCAACTGTAAAACTTGCACCACATGTAACACTAGTTTTTGAATACCTGATTGCATGTTTTGAAATGTACTGCATGTACCATATTTTGTATATAGCAACAGTTGTCCGTGCTATTCTAATCTCATACAACAAGTGGTACAAGTGGTACAATATGTTATACAGCACACAAATTAAGTTATACCGTGTAGTACTTAAAACAAAACACCTTCAACTTGTATATACTTGTATTTAATTTTGTAATTTTGATAGTATAATAGGTGGTACGATTGGTAAATTCTGTAGTGCCGGTGTTACCTAGGGGGGCTAGAGCTAGGGCTAGGGCTAAAGACTTACATGTGTACCGTTTGTACAATTTCAAGTTTTTTATTGTTATTTGTGGTCAATATCATACTACAAGTGTTGCAAGCTAGTTCTCGTGTACCATTTTAGGTACATCCTGCATTATCTTCTAACTCATAGTTTGTACCGCATGTGGTACTTTGTTTAATCCTGCGGCTCCATCCTACTCCAACGTCACCTCGCCCTCCAACGCGGCCCCGTCCATGCTGGCAGCTCGGTGCCACACTGACTCTACTCTTATTAACTAATTTCTTCCTCTCTAACCCTCTCCCTAATTCCTTATTTATTCCCTTCTATGTTTATCTATTTCTTATTCAATTCCTCCCTATCTAATTCCGCAGCTATCTTGCTGAGTGGTTTGGCCAAGGTGGTCGCCGGAAGCCCGGGGCAGATGCCCCATTTAATCCCGGCAACACCCGGTATCACAGCGAGTAAAAAAAATAATAAGAAAAATAAAAATACACCTAAAATATAATTAACCCCTTCCCCAATAGTTCATGGTAAGGTGTGGGTGGGTGGGATTTAGCAAACTCTACAATTTACACCACTTGTGTTGCTTGCTCCAGGTAGGGTAGACTGACCACGAGGCAGGTCCACCTGCTTTTTCTCCCGCTCAACCTCACGTGACGCCTTGTAGCGCGCCCTATTTCCCACCTACTCAGGTGTCCCCATATCTAAGTCGTAAGAGTTCCCACCTGGCATTAACCCCACCTAACTTGCAGTTAAATGGCCATTAATCCTGCAGCTCCATCCTACTCCAACGTCACCTCGCCCTCCAACACGGCCCCGTCCATGCTGGCAGCTCGGTGCTACACTGACTCTACCCTTATTAACTAATTTCTTCCTCTCTAACCCCCTAATTCCTTATTTATTCCCTCTATGTCTATCTATTTCTTATTCAATTTCTCCCTATCTAATTCCACAGCTATCTTGCTGAGTAGTTTGGCCAAGGTGGTCGCCGGAAGCCCCACCCCCGGGCCAACCTGTGCTGGCTCGGGGCAATTATATGGGGCAGGGCAGATGCCCCATTTAATCCTGCCACAGGAGGTACGACCAAGCCCCCGGGCCAGTCACAGCTGGAGGGGCAAGGGGAGGGCCTCCGGCCGCCCAGACCTAGCCGAACTACCAACCCAAGATCCAAATGACAACAATATTCATGATGCATTAGGGAGGTAGATAGCAAAGTCACACAACAAATGAAGGTGACAACAGTGATACTAACGAGAAAAACTGGAACGAAACAAATTATAACCATTAACACAACATGGCTGAGTATGTAGCTAACTGCTGCCGAGGAATCTGCACATATTCTAAGTACGCCAGGCTCTTCCAATGGCCTAGAGTCTTGATAGTAGAGTCCTCCATTCCACGGGCAGCAGCTGTCGTGGCCGCCCCTATCCGGAAACTATGACCAGCATAGCTAGCAGCCTGGACTCCAGCAGACTCTAAAGCCTGACGCACAGCTGCAACAAATCTCTGGCGAGTTAATGGCCGGCCATCACAGTATGCAAACAGCGGGCCAGCATGACTGCCTCGCACTAGCAAGTAGTCGAGCATAGCCGACACTGGACAGAGACCTGAGGAGACTCTCCCAATGAACAAAGTGATCCCCTGGCGAAACGGATCGGTCTTCGATGCCTTCAACTTGACGCTGAGCACTGTTGGGGAGGCTGGATCATCTACTCCCACATCACCCCATGCCAGGTGGACAGTAGGATCAAAACTGGAGTCATTTGGCACTGTTAACTCACCAGCCCTCATGAACCCCAAAAATGCCAAGCAGCAAGCTGCCCATAACATTATACAACCAGGATCGGCTGCCCGATTATTCCAAGCTACTTTGATTTGACGCAATAGGTGCGGGGTGATTGGAAGACGCTTCCGACTCGAGGCACCCTCTCCAGCCTGGGACCGTTTCACTCCTCTGAGAACATAATGCAGTCGAGGTAGTGATGGCAAAAAAGGGTCCCCTGAGCCCTCTTCTATATGTAAGTGACGAACTCCCGCCATGTATGATTAATGGTTCGATACCGTAACCCCTCACTAGCCATTTGTGCCACAAACTTGCACAAAACTTCCTCCCTGGCTGGCACGGCTACCAATCCAGCTAGCGAACAGAATTTCAAGTAGCGTCGTTAACCACAGGCATAAGCTTTAATTGTTGATGGGGCCAGGCCCTCTATGAAGAGCGATTGAACAAGGCGATCCAGTCGACCTTGGTCCAGTCTGGCGTTCCCAGAACTAAGCACTGTAGGAGATTGTCGGGAATCACAGTAGGCGTCATGCTGGCGCCTGGGACGAGCCTCTGGAAAGATGGAAAAGCATTTCGAGATGAAGCATCGGCTTCCCCATTCAGTGAGCCTGGGATATGTCTGCAAACTAAGGATATCCCCACCTGGCCAAGAAGAACGACAAGCATCGCATAAGATGCGTCGCTCTGTCCATTTTACTCCGGCCAGAGTTAACAATGGCCACGACTGCGGCATTGTCACAAAGGCACAGCACAGTGCTACCTTCCCACACACTGCCCCATACAGCTGCTCCCACAACTATGGGAAGTAACTCTTTGGCCGTGATGTGGATCCCGTCCCAACTGCCTGGCCACTGCAGCTGAAACCACTCACCATTAGACGTGAACGCCCCACAACCCCAAGACCCAGAGGCATCTGAGGTGAGTGTCACCTGGGGTTTTTGGTGTCCGAGGCTGGACATAGGACATGCACCATTCCAAATTGGCAGAAAACAACTCCACCATGTAAGGTCAGAGCGGAAGCCAGCATTCAAGCGCACTCGATAATGCAGCTCGTGAACACATTTTGAAAGTTCGATCATCCGCCGCAGAAAAGACCTCCCTGGCTTGATTACGGAACAAGCATGCTGGAGCAACCCAATTATAGACAGGAGCTCCGCTTTGTACAAGATTTGTGACCCTCCCACTGGAGAATCTCCCGCCTGAGTCGATCCAACTTATGAGCGGGAAGCCGCACAGTATTGGAATCCAGCTCAACTCCCAGAAAAGTGAGAACAGTGCTGGGTCCTTCTGTCTTCCTGGAAGCCACAGGAACACCCAGGGCCTGGCAGCGAGACAGAGATTTAGTTAAGGCCTGTTCACATTGTCTGGAATCAGGTGCACCAAAAAGAAGGAAGTCATCCAAGTAATGGATTGCCTCAACCTCATAAGATCTTTCCAAGATCCATAACAACGCATCTGCTATAGCATTATATAGCTTAGGCGCTGACCTGAGCCCAAACGGTAGGACCTTGTCCACATAGATGTGACCATCCCATTGCATTCCCAATAGCCACCTGTCATCCGGATGAACCGGGACAGTTCTAAATGCTCCTTCAACATCAAATTTGGCCAACATGGCCCCTTGACCTTTCGCTGTAACCTTCACACAAGCCTCATCCACAGATGTGTAATGAAGGCTACACAGGCTCGGCTCAATCCCATCATTCACACTGCCTCCTTTTGGTGAGGACAGGTCAACAATGAGCCTCCATTTGCCGGGCTGGTGTCCCTTGGGAACCAAACCGAACCTATTCACTTGCACTGTGTTGGCGAGCTCCAGATCGACTGCAAACACTCTGCCAGCATGAAGCTCCATATCCAGAAATGAACTAATGACTTCAGGGCGCACAGTGGCTGACTGTATGTTGGTCACTGCACTTCTGCAAGTCGACATGCCATAGCAATAACCAATGCGGAAACCTTCATGAATGCCCTGGAGTAAATAGGCAGAGTAAGCCTTGTCGGGATGATTGGATAGACACTGATCCCACTCGCTCTCCACCATAGGGCACTGGATGTGGCTCCACCCATCAACACTGGGTGGAGAACTCATTGCACGTCTGCTGGCCAGGATGGCCTTAGTATATAAAGCCTGGTCCATCCGACTAAATTCAGCTTTTTCCAGTGAACGCCACTGCTGGTGAAAGCGGCTGTCATAGGTCCGCCACCAGTCCCTGTAGTCCTTCCCGGACAACATTATGGCCAAGTAGGCCCACAGGTCCACAGCCTTGTCTGGGTGGGCTAGAGCTAGGGCTAGGGTTAAAGACTTACATGTGTACCGTTCGTACAATTTCAAGTTTTTTATTGTTATTTGTAGTCAATATCATACAAGTGTTGCAAGCTTTTTTCAAAATGGGTAATTGTGTTCTGTTGCCATACATTTTGATTTAGGTGCTGTATAACATTGTACCTACCATGTGTACCACTTGTTGTATTAGACGAGAATAGTGCAGACAACTGTTGCTGGTGATTAAAAGAAATTTTGTTTGGTTTGAAGGTGCTGGTGACTAACAGAAATTTTGTTTAATATGAGTGTGGTTTGAAGGTGCTGGTGACTAACAGAAATTTTGTTTGGTACGAGTTTGGTTAGTATTAACAGAAAGTGTCTGATGGTTAGTACTAACAGAAACAGGAGTCTAATTCAGGAGACTGCATTGCCAGCTTCTGTTTCCATAAACTTTATCACTAACTGAATAAACAAAACAAAACAACAAAAAGACATATTACTACATAGCAATGCAAAGTAATTGGGTTGTACCTCAATGAGAGCAACATCCAACGCATAACGAAAAGCATTTTGTACTAACTCTTTATAAAATGGATAGAGAATATTCTGTAGGATGTGAAAAATCTAAAGAAAATATGCAATATTCCTTTATTATTTTGTACTGAATAAGGCCCGGTAAAAGAATCCTTAAACAATCACAAAAGCTTTTAGTAATCATTCAAGTCAAGTCAATTTGACGATGATGAATAACACTAGCATTAACTTCTAAATTGTATTCGTGAAAACTATTACAATATACCTACCTCATTTTCTGTCAGTTTCAGTTCCTTACGCGCAAGGTCCTGTTCCTCGCAAAGTGCCAGGTAACGTCTGGATTTAATCCCAGAAAAGTAGAGGCTATGTCTACGTGAATTCAATACATTTTTACATAGATCCTAAAGAAATAAAGAGTAATAATTACTGTTGATATCTAGCAAGTAGACATGTCTTACTTCGTTTTCTGTGATGAATGAAACAAATTCATTATATCTGTATTGTATAAAAAGTACTTATTTTCACTAGAATTTTGTTGCCATGTGTGTCATTTTAATATGTTGGTGGTGTACTCTAATATATAATCATGTCAAACAGCTCTAGACTTTGCTATACACCAATTATATTTGATATCATATTAAGTAAAAACAAATTTCATTTGCTTACCGACTTGTACTTGGCAGCTAAATACTTCAGTAATATAAATTTCTATTGGTGACAAATTTTTTTTAGTTTGTTGTAGTTTGATTAATTTATCATAAAAGTAATAATTAAAATCATGTTATATTAATTTACTTGTTCTAAAAATTCAACAGGTACGAAAGTCTTCCTGCCACATCTGTGTAATACATGCCTCTGAAATGTTGTTGCTTATAGCAATATTCGTTTACAACCCCCACATGTAAACGATTTGGCTTTTCCCTACAAATATAAATAGAATAATGTTAAGGATGTTAGCACACCACCGAGGCAAAAGTTGTTACCAAAATCAATTTCGTTGATATATTTCTCATTGCTTGTAAGAAATTTTGTGTTGTTAGTAGACTTTCAAACAGTAACCTCACAAAAAATGAGAAGTTTCTTGCCACTAACACTGAAGATATGAGCTTGTTACATTCTTAGAGATAAATAGCACACTATCTACAAGAATTCAGATGTTTTACCATCTACAGACCCAGAAATTAATGGCCTACAAGAAGCCGTTCAGAAATTTCCTATTTACTTTTGGGAGTTTTACATATTTTGTGCTGAATTTCCATCAATTTTTGAGCTTAAGGGTGGTCTTACTAAATGTGTGTATAAAATTTGAAGCCTTGCTGACCATCTGTGAGTAAGAAACTATGTTTCCCGTACGTAAAGGTTGTCAAGACATCAGGACCGATAACGTTTGATGGATGTGGTCAACTTAGTATTTCAGTAGCTCATCTTAAAGATATTTCAATGCTCATCATTTTAAGACTTGAAGACACATGTATGACAATGTCATGACCAGAAAAAGAAAATTGCAAAAAATGGTTGCATTCTCCCTTAATTAAACCAATTAATGCTATTCTACACCAATCAACAGTGCCTGCTGATTGCTATGTGCCACGACACTTAAAACAATACACTAATACATGTGAAAACTTACTGATCTCTGCAGCATTTTACAATATGACTGGGGTTTCAATTACAATAATACCAACAGTACTGAATCAATTTATACTTACTTGCAATTTTTTGTGTATTTCTAGCAATTCTTTTACTCTTGAGTGTGGTTTACTCATGGACAGTCCATCGTCCTAAATACGAAAGCAATTCATAATAAACTCATATCATTGTAACTGATTTCATTAATGCTATAAAAGCATAGTTACCAACTTCTGAAAACAAAGTTGGGATGTGCCACGCCCACTAACCCTACATTGGTGAAGTCCGAAGCGCGTTAAGCAAAGTTAAATGTGACCTCCATTTAAAAATTTATTCCAACTGAATAAATCTTATGCAAAAATTTAGTACTGGTGAATTTAAAAATAACTAGCTATTTTCAGTGTTGTTTTGGTTTAGCAATTCCAGACTTTCTTAGTTTTAGTTATTCATACTAAAAAAATATCTTGAATGCTTAGTTTTAGTTTTTTCCCTAAATTCTTCCTGAAGATTTAGTTAGTTTTTAGTTTTTCTTCAATACCATGTAGAAGATTTAGTTAGTTATACTATCAATTGTCTTAGTTTTAGTTAATTTATGTTGCCTCTCAAATTCTGCAATAATGAGACTCCTTAAAGAAAGTTGTTCATGTAGTTTTTCCAAAGAACTTAAAAAATGGCATATTTCTGTGAAAACTTGGGTATTATTAATAAAGTATGGTATTTGTGTATGTAGTTTAGAGAATAATTACTTGATGGGAATTTATATTTCATTTAATAATGACATAATTCAAGGTGAATTGTTTACAATAAAATTGCTTAGTTTTAGTTTTTGTCATCCACTCTACTGGTAGTTTTAGTTATTATTGAATTTACTGTCTTCTAAAATAATTAGTTTTAGTTTTTTCATATTCTCTGCAGCTTAGTTTTAGTTATTCTTACCAAAAGTAAAATACCCCAAAACTAAGGGGTTTTGGTTTTAGTTTTAGTTAACTAAAACAACACTAGCTATTTTATCTATGTAAATTTGTTGTGAAGTCATTAGTGATGAGCGAGTCCACAAAACAACTGGGACATTCACCAGAAATTCAACTAACCGGACGGGACACGGAATATGCATAAAAAATCAAATGTTGACAACTATTTCAAAGTACTCTAAAACACATAAAATAATGATCAATTAAAACTTACACTTGTTAACCCCATCACTCTCTGCAAGGTTAATACAAAGAATATAAGAACTCAATTTGTAAACATAAAAAAAAAACCAAACCTCTAGCCTTAATATTCTTTCTTCCATTCTTTTAAACCTTTCCTGAAAATTTAAATATTAGCCTTAAATCACTTTTTGTAAACAAAACAAAAAACACAAAAACAAACTTACTGCACATTCAGCCGAACATGCTATCTAAAACATTAAAACATAAATAAAATAACTAAAAAAATACAAACGTTAAAAAAAATCAACTTTTTAGCTAACTCACTTCCAACCAACTTATTTGAGGAGAAAATATCAAGTCTCTGACTACATTTACTAGACACGTATTAACTTAAAAATGGTAAATTTTAGGAAAGATTAAATTTTTGCTCAGCACGAACAGAAGTTAACCGTAATTTTTGCTTTATATTTATATGTATGTGCATTTGTTTGTTTTTTCCTTGAAAAGCATGCATGATGGCTCTAATATCTTGCTAATGGTGCATTATGGAGCAAAATTGACATGCAGCAAATTAAAAACAAATTTTACACCATTTTCGCATTATAGATTTTTTTTTGCTATTTATAAGCATTTTGAGTATTTTCTTACTTTGGATACCTTGCATGTCGTTACTTTTTGAGATTTAAAAAATAATTACAATGGTAAATGATAACTTTTTTGTTTTGTCAATTTAATTGGACCTTTGCAACATGCAAGACCACTCATTAATTGTATCTTCCAATCTCTACTTGAAATTATTAATTCACTAAGTTAGATTTCTATTATAGCTATGGTAAAAATGTTATTACTAATTTTAGCCCTAGACCTAGACTTGGCCCTAGACTTACTTAAATTAAAAAAATCATATTGCATCTGACGAATAACTATCTTCTTTATGTTGCTACTTTTTTTGACATTAAAACGAAGTACAATGGTGGATCTCGTAAGTTTTTTAAGTTTCTTTTTTTTCATGCCGATATAGTTGGACCTTTGCAACATGCAAGGCCACTCATTAATTGTATCTCCCAATCTCTACTTGAAATCATTAAATCACTAAAGTTCATTTCTATACATAGATGCTGGTATAAGTGTTACCCCTAGATTTACCTCGGACATTTTTTTTTAACATTCAAAAGACAAAAAACAAACAAAAACAATTACAATGGTAGATCTCATGAGACACTTTCTTTTTTTTCGTGTCGATTAGTTGGACCTTTGCAACATGCAATACCACTCATTAATTCATAGATGTCCAGAAACGCCGTAAATTGTCCATCCCATCCCACAGTCCCATGGGACATTCCATGGGATGTCCACCTGTCCCTCTACAGATGCGTGTGTGTCCCACTGTCCATCCCATCCCATGGTCCCATCGGACAGTGGGATTGTCCATCGCATCCCACAGTCCCATGGGACATTCCATGGGATGTCCACCTGTCCCTTTACAGATGCGTGTGTGTCCCACTGTCCATCCCATCCCATGGTCCCATAGGACAGTGGGACATTCCATGGGATGTCCACATGTCCCTCTTACAGATACTCCCACTGTTCATTCCATTCCACGATCCCATAAAAGTATTGTCACAATGAACACTTAGAGTCAAGCTAGAGCGCACGCGCGTGATTAGCATTAGATTAGCGAAGCGCCAAAGGCGCGACGACACACTTTGACAAGCCGACTAAGCAAAGCGAAGGAGGTATCATGCTAGGTTTAATAATCTCCCAATCTCAATTTGAAATCATTAAATCACTAAATTCCATTTCTATATATAGATGCTGGTATAAGTGTTACCCCTAATTTACCTCACAACCATTTGACTGATCAGGCGGATCTGGAGAGTTACAAGGAGTAGACTAGTAACACACATACATTTTTTTAAAAAATCGTATTATTGTATCCGTATATAAATAATTATCTTCTACTTTTTTTAACATTTAAAAAAAAAAAAAAAAAATTACAATGGTGGATCCCACGAGACACTAACTTTCTATTCTTTTTCGTGTCGGTATAGTTGGACCACCTTTGCAACATGCAAGGCCACTCTATAATTGAATCTCCCAATCTCAACTTGAAATCATTAAGTCACTAAATTCCATTTCTATATATAGATGCTGGTATAAGTGTTATCCCTAAATTTACCTCACAGCAAGTTGACTGATCTGACGGCGGAGAATTACGAGGAGTAGACTAGTAACACATAAATTTAAAACAAATCATATTGCATCCGTATATAAATAAATATCTTCTACTTTTTCGAACATTAAAAACAAAAAAAAAAAAAAAACAATTACAATGGAGGATCTCATGAGACACTTTCTTTTCTTTTTCGTGTCGATATAGTTGGACCTTTGCAACATGCAAGGCCACTCATTAATTGTATCTCCCGATCTCAACTTGAAATCATTAAGTCACTAAATTCCATTTCTATATATAAATTCTGGTATAAGTGTTACCCCAAAATTTACCTCGTGGTTAGTTGGCGGCTCTATAACTTTATGAGGAGTACCAGACTAGTAACACATAAATTTAAAAAAATCATATTGCATCCATATATAAATAATTATCTTCTACTTTTTTTAACCTTTAAAAAACAACAACAATTACAATGGTGGATCCCATGAGACACTAACTTTCTTTTCTTTTTCGTGTCGATATAGTTGGACCTTTGCAACATGCAAGGCCACTCTATTGAATCTCCCAATCTCAACTTGAAATCATTAAGTCACTAAATTCCATTTCTATATACATAGATTCTGGTATAAGTGTTACCCCCAAATTTACCTCACAGCAAGTTGACTGATCTGACGGCTCAGGAGAATTACGAGGAGTAGACTAGCAACACATAAATTTTAAAAAAATCATATTGCATCCGTATATAAATAAATCTTCTACTTTTTCGAACATTAAAAAAAAACAACAACAAACAATTACAATGGAGGATCTCATGAGACACTAACTTTCTTTTTCTGGAGTACCAGACTAGTAACACATAAATAAATAAAAAAATCATATTGCATCCATATATAAATAATTATCTTCTACTTTTTTGAACCTTTAAAAAAACAAACAATTACAATGGTGGATCCCATGAGACACTTTCTTTTCTTTTTTCGTGTCGATACAGTTGGACCTTTGCAACATGCAAGGCCACTCATTAATTGTATCTCCAACACACATAAATAAAAAAAAATTATATTGCATCCGTATATAAATAAATATATATACTTTTTGAACATTAAAAAAAAACAATGACAATAATGGATCCCATGAGACATTAACTTCCTTTTTTTCTCTCGATATAGTTGGACCTTTGCAACATGCAAGACCACTCATTAGTAATAGGCAATAGATTATACTGGTAAGGGTCTCCGAACCAAAGAATAGTAAACAGAACTAATACAAAAGTAACACTTACTGTGCATTCTAGACCATCACTGCAGTCCTACAAGTATATAAATGTAATATACAAATTTAGAAAATGCCAGAAAACAAGCACATTAATATTAACCTTAAAATAACGCTTTTTTAGGTTTTCAATACTCGAGAAATTCACATTAAAAGTCCTGCAATAATGTGCAAAAGATAAGTTGTTTCTTAAGTATGTTAAATGACTTACCTCTTTCTCATATTTTTCCAATGAATGCAACACGAGAGCTCTTCTAACACAGCCTTGAAACCATGTTCAGTTATTTTCAATGATTTCATTATCTCCTTCTTTGAGTAAATCACTACATGATTATTCTTCATAGTGTAATACAAAAATTTTCTACAAGTAACTAAAGGCTGTGGGAAATAAATTTATCACATATAAGTGTTCCACACATATACATATATATAAATATACATACTTCCATTTCAATTCGACTGATATTGAGACATTTATGACAGGAGTGTGGAATATCCCCTGACGGTGGCTTGAGGTAGCCCCTGCACACTTGGTGCTCCCATATTGCTCATTCATCGCAGCAAATCAGATCACCATTGAACTAAATATAGATCAAATAAATATAAAACAAAAAACAAACATACTTCTGAATCGTCACAAAGGCAATCAATTTCTTCCTCCTCAGAGTCCGCCATCTTGCACTCTAGATTTAAAATTTTTAACTTTTAGTCTAGAGGCCGACCCTTTACCAACCACAAGGCCTCCAGTGAGACTTTTGTGGATGAGATGACAAACTTGATGATTCTAGATGATAAGTCGTTAACCTTCGGAACTATGCATCATAAAGTAATGCTAGCTCTACTCTATATAATAATAGTGGTACATCCCTAGAGTAGAACTAGTTATAGAAATGAGCTCCCATATTGCGCATTCATCGCAGCAAATCAGATCACCATTGAACTAAATATAGATCAAATAAATATAAAAAACAAACATACTTCTGAATCGTCACAAAGGCAATCAATTTCTTCCTCCTCAGAGTCGGCCATCTAGCACTCTAGATTTAAATTCTTAAACTTTTAGTCTAGCTGCCGACCCTTTACCAACCAGAAGGCCTCCAGTGAGACTTTCGTGGATGAGATGACAAACTTGACGATTCTAGATGATAAGTCGTCGGAACTATGCATCATAAAGTTAATACTAGCTCTACTCTATATAATAATAGTAGTACATCCCTAGAGTAGAGCTAGTTATAGAAATGTACCACTATTATTACGTAGACACCATGATGCCCGGCCTACCTTTGATGCTGTGAAAGTCGTTATACCCACTTCCTGTCAAATTAAATCACAATTTCTCGCATAGAAACCCTTTACCTACCCCACACGTAATCGGAAAGTTATGCGTTAAAACTGTCATGATAGCATTATCCTCCCAGCACTATCGGGTAGGGCCCCTCCTAACACTGTGGAACGTGATCTCCTTGCTCTCCCAGCCAGGCTTGGTGGGATTGGTCTTGGAGATCCCTCGAAGAGGGCACACGATGAGTTTGCTGCCTCAGTCCTGGTCACTAGCCCACTCAAAAACCTGATCTCTGGTCCAAATGGGACTTATACCCATTGCTGCATATGAGGAGCAAGTTGCTGCAAAGTCTGACATCCACAACAGGAGGCGTGAGCAACAACAGGAAGCTGCCGACCTAGTGAAGCCACAGCTCCCCACTTCTCTGCAACGGACAATGACCCTGGCTCAGGAGAAGGGTGCCTCGAGCTGGTTGACTGCACTCCCAGTCACCGAGCATGATTTCACTCTGCACAAGTCAGCCTTCAGATATGCCCTCTGGCTGGCTCCCTCGCACCCGTTAACTGCGATTGTGGCTCGCAATTCTCTGTGGAACATGCCCTATCCTGCCCCAAGGGTAGCTTCCCCTCATTACGGCACAACGAGATAAGGTATATTACCGCCAACCTGCTAACTGAGGTCTGCAATAGATTATGCATCGAGCCACACCTGCAACCAGCAATGGGAGAACACCTCAATGGAGCATCCTCCAACATTCAGGATGGTGCTCGCCTTGACATTGCTGCCAATGGACTATGGGGTAGCCGATCTGAAAGAACCTACTTTGACGTCCGGGTTTTCAACCCTCACGCCCCCTCCAATCGCCAATCCAATGCCTCAGCCAGCTATAAAAAGCATGAAAAGGAAAATAAAAGGGCTTATGAGCAGAGAATACGTGAAATTGAACACTCTTCTTTTACCCCCCTTGTCATGGCTTCCACTGGTGGCCTCGGACCAGCCGCCTCATTGACCTACAAACGTCTGGCAACCCTCTTGGCAGTCAAGTTGAACCAAACATACAGCACAACCCTGAGCTGGCTAAGATGCCGCCTGTCTTTCTGCCTCCTGCGTTCCTCCATCCAGGCCATACGTGATGCTCGCTCATCATGTGGCAGGGCTATCAAAGTTGACCATCTCCCACCGGATCTCGTTATCAGAGAGTCTCAAGTCGACACTGCAACGGTCACTGCCAACTAAACAATCTAATTCACTACCTCTGCAAACTCAGCTTTCATGATTCCATTGTACATGTACCATGTAATTCAAAAGTTTATAATTATTTAAAAAAAACAAAAACAAAAAAACTACTGGAATTACAACTTGCCATTGAGATCCTGAGGGTATTTGAAGTTGAACTGGTACTATGCCCTTCAAGTGTAGTAAAGGGTCTGGCTAATCTTCTCTGTGTGTAATAAAGTGCTTGCTGTATCAGACTATCAGACTATCTATAATCCACATTAGCAACTACATCTGTGCTGTAAAATTGATAGTGGTGATGGCCACCATTTTGGAATAAGCTATTGTGGGGAGTGGGATAGGATCCTTGATGTTGTGATTGACCCAACTAGATCCGACTGTTTAAGGTATGATATAATAATTAACCAGAGAAGAAAAAATGATTTGATGGTTGACGGTTGTGCTATGAAATTCAAGAGACTGAAAACATGTGACACTTAGATGTCCTGCCAAACCGTTTTTATCTGTATTGTAAAAAATCAGGAAAGAAAAGTAGGTATACCAAGTTACATGTTAACTTCACATTTACAAAGGAGGAAGTAAAAAAACGGACAAATAATCCTGGTTTAATGGTTGTTTGATTAAATGCTGGGAGAAAAAAATTGTTCCAGATATGCAGCAGATAATGGTGCTGCTATTATTATAAGTATATTGTTGCCACACAATATAGGTTACATCACAAGGTGAAGGTCGGTATGAGATTTACACGGCCAAGAGCTAAAGTATGGAGGATGTTGTACATCCTAATCTGACCAAACAAAGTGGTGCAACTGACTTATATCATGGCTATAGGAAACACAACCATTTTGCTAGCAACAAAGAAACATTGTGGGAGAGGATCAGCGTGACACTTTACTATCTCAATTGGAATGACAATTTTCTCGCACAATTAGACGACCCAAGGCTAAACTCCAACTCCTCAGAATTCTACTCAAATCAGTACCAACTATTGGCCTCTCCAGTCATCTTGCTTGTCACTCCAATCAATAATAGTGAGCCATATACGGCTTATCTATACTGAGAATTTTTTTAAAAAATAACCGACGGAGATTGCTGCGGCAAGGAAGTTACTTGTTACTAAAGTACTGATGTCTGGTTAATTTGTATGTTAGTCATCGTCCTTCGTTGTCAACATCATGCTTTTACTTGGCACCACTTCTTTAAACCAAGAATACTTTGGCTGCAACATTTGTAGATGATTCGAATAAATTTCAGTAAGCTCATCACTCTCACATATCGGAAGTCAAGCCTTTTTTTATTATCATTAATTCTTGGTAGATTTGGTAAATTAATAATTGTCTCAAGTAGTATACATTTTATATCACAAAAGTATTTGTACATCCAAAACAAAGAACCACTTAAGCATCAACATTGTCCTTATGCTTACATATGGTCAAAGTCAGGAGTAAGTAACTAATTAGGACTTCATTGTGGCAGTGTTCCAATGTACTTCCTGTTATGTTCTTTTGTTTCTCCTGCACTTAAAGATAAACCTGCATATCAAGTATTTTAAGTTCAATATTCATTGCACAATTCACATGTGTACTAAACTTTCACAGAACTTCGTATACTTTTTATCATGCACTCTTTATACTATCACACTAAATGTTGAAATGTACATGGTGGCACTTACTATCCATCTTTTAGCTAATAATATTACAATAATATTATTGATTCAGTCATTCTTAGCTGAAATAATTATAATAATAGGAAAGTTTTCTCTTTTTAACAGCCAATATTTTAAATTATAACTTAACCCGACGTTTCGACTTATTTGTTAAGTTCGACCTCAGTTGACCCCTGAAGAGGAATTCGGCAAGAAGTCGAAACGTCGGGTTAAGTTATAATTAAAAATATTGGATGTTAAAAAGAGAAAAATTTCCTATTATTTTAATAATATTATTATATAGCTAAAATAATACTATAATATTATTATAATTAAAACGTTTTGTAGTTGGGGGAAGTTGTGCAGCTTCCCCTTGCTAATTGGGCTGAGAAGAACAATAGAACAAACCACAATCACCCAGTATGCTGACAGAGCAAACACA